>Ga0206882_1001_pt1 | contig 78575 bp, 60 predicted proteins | sample Alteio_BWOrgCont_4_FD_152908 | JGI IMG/M metagenome (GOLD analysis project Ga0206882, IMG submission 152908) | Enriched cells from forest soil in Barre Woods Harvard Forest LTER site, Petersham, Massachusetts, United States -... | ecosystem: Environmental > Terrestrial > Soil > Temperate forest > O...
GGTACTGCAATACATGGGAACCATGGCGATGGAGGGCCTGCTACAAAAGCCTTGCTTGGTAACATTGCAGGGATAAACTTCAGTAAGTCTGGTAATCTTTATATAACAGACGCGGAACACAGGTGTATCAGAATGGTTGATAAAAGTGGCATTATCAGTACAATTGCAGGTAATGGCACAGCTGGCTGCACCGGCGATGGGGGCTCCGCCAAATTAGCTGAATTTAATGACCCTCTGAATATAGTCACAGATAAGTCCGGAAATATTTACGTTGCCGATGCCGGAAGTAATGAAATACGTAAAATAAACGCTTCAGGAATAATCTCTACAATAGCAGGGAATTGCAGTTTTGCAGGCTCTTATACAGGTGATGGTGGGCCAGCAACTGCAGCATTATTGTCTTCCCCTACAACCATTGTGCTGGATATCTATGGTAATTTATTTATTGCCGACCAGAGTGGGGCATGCATCCGCAAAATTGATACAACCGGTATTATTAAAACCATAGCAGGAACTGGTGTTGGAGGATATTCAGGTGATGGCGGCCCTGCTAAATCTGCTCAGTTGGATTTAACACAAGGAATTGGAATAGATTCTGCAGGAAATATTTACTTAGCTGATGCAGGAAATAACCGTATACGTAAGGTAAATGTTTCAGGAACAATAACTACGATAGCAGGAAATGGAACTGCTGGTTTTACGGGCGATGGAGGATCAGCGAGTTCGGCAGAATTCAATGAACCTGCTGCTCTCGCAATTGCAAGTAACGGAAACATTTACATTGGCGATTATCTTAATCATAGGGTACGCATGATTAATAAAGCAGGTATTATAAATACAGTTGCCGGCAGTGGTAATCGTTCTTCCTATGGTGATGGAGGGCCGGCCCTTGATGCAGAACTTAGCGGACCTGGAGAAATAAGGCTGGATAATTACGGGAACGTTTATATAACAGATGGCCACAATAATGCAGTCAGGAAGGCAGAAAAAAGCACAGGTATTATCACAACAGTGGCAGGTGCAAATAATGGAGATATTTTTGGATATAATGGAGATGGTATTTTGGCTACCGCCGCATGGCTAAACCAGCCCGGCTATATTTATGTCGACAATGCCGGCGATATCTATATATCAGACGGCAACAACAAACGTGTTCGCATGGTTAATCCTTCGGGCATAATAAGTACAGTTGCGGGTAATGGTACAACAGGTTACTCGGGCGACGGAGGGCCTGCTACAGCTGCTGAGTTAGCTGGTCCGGACGGAGTAGTTAAGGATAAGCATGGTAACTTATATATAAGTGATGCGCCAAACTATCGTGTACGTAAGGTTGACGTAAGTGGTAAAATAACCACATTTGCCGGAAATGGAACCTTCGGCTATTCCGGCGACGGAGGGCCGGCGACGGCTGCAGAATGCACTCCCACCAATCTTTTGCTTGATAAAAATGGTGATTTAATAATCAGTGACCTTCTTAATCGCCGTATCCGTAAAGTGGACACAACTGGTAAGATTACAACTATAGCAGGAACAGGAACTCTTGGTTATTCGGGAGATGGGGGGCCCGCGACGGCTGCTGAAATAAGTGGCGCCACGGGAATGATTGTTGACACGGCGGGTAATATTTACTTTAATGACTATGTAAACCTGAGATTAAGAAAAATAAGCACTTTGGGAATAATAAGTACTATTGCAGGAAACGGCAGCCCCGGATATGGGAGTACTTCAGGCCCCGCAACCGCTGCACAATTTGATTTAAACTCAGGGCTGGCGTTAGATTCTACGGGTGTATTTTATGTAGCCGATGCTTATGATAATGATATCCGCAGGTTGTGCCCCGACCCTGCCTCCCCGGGCACCATAACAGGTAACAAAACCGTGTGCCCCGGTAGTATACAAACTTACAGTATTAATAAAGTGACTAACGCTTATTCTTACACATGGTCATTACCGGCCGGATGGACAGGCACATCAACTGATACGTCAATCACTGTAACTGTAGGCTCTTCAGGTGGCAAAATAAGTGTTGTTTCTAATGGAATATGTAGTAGCAGCACTACTTCCTCTACGCTGACAATTACCGTTAAAACTTACGTTATTACAGTTAACCCTTCTTCAATTAACATATGTTCAGGTAGCCAAACCACATTAAATGCCCGCGGTGCTTTAACATACAGCTGGGCCCCGGCAGCCGGCTTAAGTAATACAGCGGACTCTGTCGTTACGGCAAGTCCGGCAATCAATACAACATATACCGTAACAGGCACATTTAGTAATGGTTGTGTAAGTAGCGATACGATTAGTATTAATGTCTATCCTGTTAATGGCTTCGACCTTACCGGCAATCTTTATATATGTATTGATACACCCAGCTTCTCTAATGCTTCTATAAGTGCATGTATTTTCAATAACCGATGTTTGCCCACCAAGGGAACGTTGAAACTTGTTGTTGATACAGCGTTTCATATTAGCCACATAATCTCCGACAGTACGGCCATAACTAATGGTGATACCCTTATATGGCATTATGATAGCCTTTCAGATGCAGGGAACTCGCATAATGTATCTTTGTCTGGAAATGTGGATTCACTTGGGGTTAATGACAGTGTATTTGTAACAGAAATAATAACACCCATAGCCGGAGACAGTGTTCCGTCAAACAATAGCGTTACGTATTGGGTAAAACTTTTCCCGCATAATTGCGTCGGGCTACCCTTTGACCCTAACACAAAAAGTGTGCTGCCCGCAGGTAATATAACCGATACGACATTATTGCATTACACCATTCATTTTCAGAATACCGGTACCGCAATATGCAAAAACGTGATAGTATTAGATACCCTAAGCCAGTACCTTGACCCCACCACACTCACGATAACTTCAAGCAGTAGCACCGTTGCTGTTACTATTCTGGCAGGACATATTGCAAAGTTTGAATTTGATAATATTGATTTGCCAGATACTACAATGAGCAAAACAACCAGTATTGGTGTTGTAAAATTTAATATTCTTCCTCTAAGTAGTGATATAGCAGGAAGCGTGATAAAAAATAAGGCGGGCATCTATTTTGATGGCAATCCAGTAGTGACGACCAACTCTACAATTAATATTATTTCATCGATTATTACATCTATAGGTAATATTACACCGCCTTTAAAAATAGCTTGCTTTCCCAATCCATTCATAACAAATACAAGCATAGTATTTAATTCAAATGGAGCGCATTATTTGGATTTATACGACATTACGGGCCGGAAATTGGAGCATATAGAATGCACTGGCTCACAATACGAACTGAAACGAAATGATATAGCTGCCGGTGTCTATTTCATTAAAGCATACGATACAACCAATAAGAATATTGCGGTAAGCAAACTAATAGTTCAATAAAATTACTGCACCATAGACAAATACAGCGTAGCAAAAAACATGATACATTCATATAGAAAGTGGTGCTAAAATCCTTCGCATTACTTCTGCCGTATAAGTCGTATCTTTGGGTATATGAATTTTGAATTAGAATCAGATTTTGAGCCCACGGGCGACCAGCCACAGGCCATAGAACATTTGGTAAATGGCATTAAATCGGGTAACAAAAACCAGATTTTACTTGGCGTTACCGGTTCGGGTAAAACATTCAGCATTGCCAATGTAATTGCCCAGGTGCAGCGCCCTACGCTGGTTTTCAGCCATAACAAAACCCTGGCGGCCCAGTTATTCGGGGAGTTCAAGCAGTTTTTCCCGAGAAATTCGGTTGAGTATTTTGTATCCTATTACGATTACTACCAACCCGAGGCATACCTGCCAACAACCGATACTTATATTGAAAAGGACCTTTCCATAAATGATGAACTGGAGAAACTGCGCCTCAGTGCTACCTCTGCCCTGCTCTCGGGTAGGCGCGATATTATTGTGGTTTCATCGGTATCGTGCATATATGGTATTGGTAACCCGGTTGAATTTGAAAAGAATGTAATACCCCTGCAAAAGGGAATGAAGATAAGCCGCAATAAGCTGCTTAATATGCTGGTTACTTCCCTCTATTCCCGCACGGAGAGTGATTTTCTCAGGGGTAATTTCAGGGTAAAAGGCGATACCATAGATATCTATCTTGCCTATGCTGATTACGCCATTCGTGTGCAGTTTTTTGGCAACGAGATTGAATCAATGGAAAGCTTTGAAGCCTCTACAGGCAGGAAAATAGAAAACGTAGAAGCGATACGGATTTATCCTGCAAACATATTTGTCACTTCACCCGATACGCTTAGTAAATCTATTGAGCAGATACAAAAAGACTTAGCTTCACATGTGGCCTATATGGAAAGTGTAGGCAAGGAAGAAGAAGCTAACCGCCTGCAAAAGCGCGTGAACTATGACCTGGAGATGATGCGCGAATTAGGTTACTGTTCGGGCATTGAGAACTATTCCCGCTATTTCGATGGCCGCCCGCCGGGTGCAAGGCCATTCTGTTTGCTCGATTATTTTCCTAAAGATTACTTAATGGTAATTGACGAGAGCCACGTTACCATTCCGCAGATAAGAGGTATGTATGCAGGCGATCGTTCAAGAAAAGAGACATTGGTTGAGTATGGATTCCGCTTACCTTCTGCATTAGATAACAGGCCGTTGAAGTTCGATGAGTTCGAGGCCATGGAAAACCAGGTTATTTACCTGAGTGCAACCCCATCGGACTTTGAATTACAGAAATGCGAAGGTGTGTTGGTAGAACAATTAATCCGCCCTACCGGCCTGCTTGACCCGATTATAGAAGTGCGCCCTACCCTCAACCAGATTGATGATCTGCTGGAAGAAATACATAGGGTAACCGCGAAAGATGAACGTACTATTATAACCACGCTTACCAAGCGCATGGCGGAAGAGTTAACTAAATATTTAACTAAACTGGATATTCGCTGCCGTTACATACACTCTGAAGTTGAGACATTGGAAAGGGTTGAAATACTGCGTGACTTACGTCTTGGCTTATTTGATGTGCTTATTGGCGTGAACCTTTTAAGAGAAGGTATTGACTTACCCGAAGTATCATTATTAGCTATACTTGATGCAGATAAAGAAGGCTACCTGCGTTCGGAACGTTCACTTACGCAGATTATTGGGCGTGTGGCACGTAATGCCAACGGCAGGGTTATTATGTATGGCGATAAGGTAACGGTATCTATGCAGAAGACTATTGACGAGACATTGAGGAGAAGGAAGAAACAGATTGCCTATAACTTTGAGCACAATATCACTCCTGAAACCATCTATAAATCGAAGGAAGCGATTATAGAACAGACCAGTGTTATTGACTTAACGAGAGGAAGAAATACACCTAAAGTGTATATAGAAGCATCTGCTCCTACCATAGCGGCAGAGCCGGTTGCAGGTTACTCTGATAATGCACTGGAAGAAAAGATAAAGAAGTTAAAGAAGGAAATAGAAAAAGCAGCTAAGGAATTGGATTTCCTTGAAGCTGCCCGGTTAAAAGACCAGCTTTTGTCATTGCAAAAGTCCCTCGACGATAGAAGAAAGAAATAAGCCTGTTAGCTTAGTTCCACCTCGATTCGCCGCGAACATTTTCCCTGTGCGGGGCTGAAGGAGGAGGCGCAACTGACTTGCACGAAGCAAACGCCATTGACATAAGAATTACTCCCAACACAAACAGGCAGATGTTTTTGTATGATTTCATATTACACTTTTACTTTTTCTGTTTTCTGTGAAGCTGCTTTATGGTCAGCTAAGAATTTTTCAAGGCCAATATCGGTGAGCGGGTGTTTTAATAATGCCAGTATAGAACTTAACGGGCAGGTTGCCACATCGGCACCAACCTCGGCACATTGAATAATGTGAACAGGGTGACGGATAGAAGCGGCCAGAATCTGTGTGGTAAAGCCATAGTTATCGAATATCAGGCGGAGTTGGGCAATAAGTTCCATACCATCAACTGAAATATCATCCAACCTGCCAATAAAAGGCGATACGTATGTAGCTCCCGCTTTAGCAGCCAGTAATGCCTGCCCAGGCGAAAATATAAGCGTGCAATTAGTCTTTATTCCTTTTGATGACAAATACTTAATGGCTTTAACACCATCCTTAATCATGGGCACCTTAACAACAATATGCTTATGGATTTTAACAAGTTCTTCGGCTTCTTTTATCATACCGTCAAAATCGGTAGAAATAACCTCAGCGCTTACATCACCATGCACAATCTCGCATATCTTTTTGTAATGGGCAAAAATGTTCTCTTTACCGGTAATGCCTTCTTTAGCCATTAACGAAGGGTTGGTTGTAACCCCATCAAGTATGCCCATATCATGGGCCTCTTTTATCTGCTCAATATTAGCTGTGTCTATGAAAAACTTCATGATTATTTTTTTTACTAAGCTACAAAGTTAAGATATTTTCAAATCTTTATCTAATCAATGCCTGTTTTTATTCCAATTTGATTGTGAATAACTTACTATATGGCGCTAATAGTATCGGCGCAGCCTATCGATGCAATACTAATTGAGGCAGGATTTGCCTTCAATAATTCTACAGCGCAGGCCTCAATGGTGGCCCCTGTGGTTATTATATCATCCACCAGCAAAACATGCTTATTTATCAACTCTTCAGGCTTGTCGACCTTAAATATACCCTCTACATTGGCCCAGCGCTCAATGCGCGATTTACGGGTCTGGGTATCAGTATTTTTTACCCTGGAAAGGGCTCCATGTAACACAGGCACGACCATACTTTGGGCTAATCCTTCGGCAAATAACGCACTCTGGTTATACCCTCTTTTCTTAAGTTTTGTGGGGTGCAAGGGTATATAAACTATAGCGTCAACCTTATTGAATAGCGGAGATTCTTTCAAATCATTCCCATACCATTTACCCAAATAGGTACCCAATTGCTTTTTGCCATTATATTTTAGCTCATGCACTAAATCCTGCACTGAATTGCCTTTCTGGTAATGGCAATACGCTGCAACTGCATTTACCTCTACCCTGCCCCAAAATACTTTTGCCAGTGGGTTATCTGTATTAGTATGGTAATTAGTTTTAGGCAATTTATACATGCACATGGTACAGACAAACTCTTCCTTTGAGTTTAAGCCTTCACCACAAACAAGGCAAACTTCCGGGTAAAATAAAGATATAAAGTCTCGCAGAAACCTAATCATTTGCTAAAATTAAAAAACTGTTTGTAATTCTCAGGGCTAAAGCCCACAAGTATCATGTTTTTGTAACCCCAGCCTTAAGGCTGGGGTTAATCAATAAATATTTCCAATGGCTTCAGCCATGACAAATCTGCCTGGAAACTTAAATTCCAAAAACCTCAACAGAGTTTTGGGTGGTTATCTCCGCAATTTTCTCTATGGGAAGATTATATACACCAGCAAGTTTTTCTGCCACATAATAAATATACGCACTCTCGTTACGCTTTCCCCTGAAAGGCATAGGGGTCAGGTACGGAGAATCGGTTTCAAGGACTATATGCTGCAAGGGAATATTTGCAAGAACCTGTGGCAAGGTGCTGTTTTTATAGGTAACCACTCCACCAATGCCCATTTTAAAATCACCAAGGGCCATTATCTTTTGTGCATCTTCCGGCGAACCTGAAAAACAATGAAATATCCCTTTGAGCTTTTCGTCTTTCAGCTCGGTTACTATTTCCATAACCTCGTTAAACGAATTACGGCAATGAATAACAATCGGCAAATTCATTTCCTTCGCCCACTCTATCTGTTTGCGAAAAGCCAGTTTCTGCTGCTCTGCAAAGGTTACATCATGGTAAAGGTCAATACCGATTTCACCAATGGCATAAAACTTTCTTTTACCCAGCCACTCTTTCACAATATCTAGCTGCTTTTCATAATCGGCAAAAACCGAGCAGGGGTGCAGGCCCATCATAGGAAAGCATTTATCTGGAAAAGCATCACACATATTCAGCATGGGCTGAATGCTTTCTGAATCTATATTGGGAAGAAAAAAACGAGTAACGCCCTTTTCAACAGCCCTGTTTATCATTTCAGGGCGGTCGGCATCAAATTCAGCGGCAAATAAATGAGTGTGCGTATCGGTTAACTGCATATCACTTAGCCGATGCAGTTTGCTGTTCAGCCGCGAATATGGTTTTCAGTTTTTCTACTACAAAATCAACTTCCTCTTTGGTATTGTATTTGCTGAACGAAAAACGGATTACAGGGCGAGATTCTATATTCTTGCCCAAGGCCTCTATTACGTGCGAACCCTTCATACTGCCCGATGTACAGGCGCTACCTGCAGAACAGGCCACACCATTAATATCAAGCTTCATCAGGAACATTTCAGCATCGTCGGTTGGTGGCAGCATAACGTTAAGCACGGTATATAAGGAACGGCCTTTAGCATCGCCGTTAAATTCAACACCCGGCAAATCCGATTCCAGCTTCTTAATCATATAATCCTTTATGCCTTGTATATGCTCCGCATGTTCTTTCATTTCTTTATGCGCAATTTCCATAGCCTTGCTGAGCCCGGCTATACCGGCAACATTCTCGGTGCCTCCGCGCATATTACGTTCCTGTGCACCACCAAAAATAAGGGGAGCTATCTTTAAGCCACCATTGATGTAAATAAACCCTACACCCTTAGGTCCATGAAATTTATGCGCAGCGCCGGCTATAAAATGGACCTTTGTCTTTTGCAGGTCTATAGGATAGTGTGCAACCGATTGTACCGTATCGCAATGAAATATGGCATTGTATTTGGCACATAATTCCGATACCTCTTCAATCGGCAACAGGTTACCGATTTCATTATTGGCATGCATTAACGATACAAGGGCATGCGGATATTCCTTCAACAGTCTTTCTAAATCCTGGATGTCGATATGGCCGTCTTTCTTCAATTTTACATGGTGAACCTTTACTTTGCCTGCTTTTTCAAGTTCTTCAATGCTATGAAGCACCGCATGGTGCTCTAACGGGCTGCTGATAATGTTTTTTATATTGTAAGCCTCTACAGCAGAGCGTATTGCCATATTATCCGCCTCCGTTCCACCCGAAGTGAAAAATATTTCGGCCGGAGAAGCGTTAAGGTATGATGCCACAGCCTTGCGTGCCTTTTCAATGATTGCTTTAGCCTCGCGCCCATACGAGTGTATAGAGGAAGGATTACCGAACTTGCTATCCAGCACGGCAATCATTTCTTTTACTACTTCGGGGTCCATGGGGGTGGTGGCAGCGTTGTCAAAATATACTTTCATAGTGTCCGTTAAGTTTACTGCAATATCTTTGTATCCTTATAAAAGTCCGATGCGCAAAGTTAGTCATTTTACCCTTATCCTTCTTACACTTTTCTCTCTTTGTAAACCCCTTATTGCGCAAGACGGGTATACCGATTCCCCCGTTATGAAGTACGAGGACCGCACCTACAGGAGCTATATAAAGACTGTGCAGCTTCACCAGGTGGGCTGGAAATTCTCACCCCCTTCTATTGAAATGAATGCCGGCCAGCAGTTACAGCTCGATTTTGACGACCTGCAGGGCGATTTTAAGTCCTATTACTATACCTTTATTCACTGCGACGCCGACTGGACCCCCTCGGATATTAATAATTTCGACTACCTGAAGGGCTACGAACAGGATTTTTTGACCAATTACGCCACATCGTTCGGTACCACACAGGGCTATACCCATTACACCCTTGTTTTCCCCAATAACAATATACAATTGCTGCTTTCGGGTAATTACCTGTTAAAGGTTTACCTTAATAACAATCCCGATAGCGTGATTTTAACCCGCCGCTTTATGCTCTACAGAGACAAGCTGATTATTCACCCCCGTGAAACACCGGGAATAGGCGATGAAATGTTCACCAAGCAGGAAATAGTGTTCAGCATTAATACTACACGATATAATATCATGGACCCCTTCCATGCCCTAAGAATATTCATACAGCAAAATGGCAGGTGGGACAATATAATAAGCGACGTTCAGCCACAGTTTGTGCAGGATACATCGCTGCAATATTATTCCGACTTCGGCAATATGTTCGATGGCGGAAACCAATTCAGGAACTTCGATATGACTACCCTGCACCTGATAAGTGACCAGATACAGCGGTTTGTACCCGGCAAGGAAGAGGAAATTGATTTGAAGCCCGATAAGCCACGCGGAAGTTTACCTTATATAACCCTACCCGATATCGACGGTCAATTCTATATTTTAGATAAAGATGCCGACAGTACCCCTATTAATGGCGAATATGTAAGGGTGCACTTCTTTATGCCCTACGATTCGGCCATTACCACAGGCAATGTTTATATTTTCGGGGGCCTGTCGGACTGGCAATGCAAAAAAGAGTTTCGCATGCATTATGTCGACTCCCTGAATGGTTATGCCGCCACACTCTATTTAAAACAAGGGTTTTACGATTATCAATATGCTTATTTAAAGGATAAAAGCACCGTAGCCGATGTTACCCCTTTCGAAGGCAACCACTCCGAAACCGAGAATACATATACCATATATGCCTATTACCGCCCTCCCGGCCTTTATTACGACGAGCTTATAGGTATAAAAACCTTTCATGCGCCAAGCAATTAAAAAGCCCTCTCAACTCCCCCGAAGGGGGAGCTTTGATTTTTATTCAATCACGCCCGCACCCCTCTTAATACTTAATACCTAATACTTAATTCCCATATTTACTACATTTGTAACCTTATAAACCAGCCAAGGATATGAAAACGGTATTTTTCAGGGAAGCATTACGTGAAGCTATGGTGGAAGAGATGCGCCGCGACGAACGGGTATTTCTTATGGGTGAAGAAGTGGCCCAATATAACGGGGCATATAAAGTGAGCCAGGGCATGCTCGATGAATTTGGCGCCCGACGCGTGATTGACACCCCTATTGCTGAGCTTGGCTTTGCCGGTATAGGCGTGGGAGCAGCTATGAATGGCCTCCGCCCTATTATCGAATTCATGACCTTCAACTTCTCGCTGGTGGCTATTGACCAGGTGGTAAACTCGGCCGCCAAAATGCTCGAAATGTCGGGCGGGCAGTTACCTATGCCAATAGTGTTCCGCGGGCCAACAGGCTCTGCCGGTATGTTAGCGGCACAGCACTCCAACTCGTTCGATAACTGGTACGCTAACTGTGCCGGGCTTAAAGTAATAGTGCCTTCAAACGCTGCCGATGCCAAAGGCTTGTTGAAATCGGCTATACGCGACGACGACCCTGTGGTATTTATGGAATCGGAGCAGATGTATGGCGACAAAGGCGAAATACCCGAAGGCGAATATATTATACCCATTGGCGTGGCCGATATTAAGCGCGCCGGAACCGATGTAACCATTGTATCATTCGGTAAAATAATGAAAGTGGCTTTGGCCGCCGCCGCTGAACTGCAAAAGGAAAACATATCGGCCGAGGTTATTGACCTGCGTACCATACGCCCTATTGATTATGCTACCGTTATAAACTCTGTTAAAAAGACCAACCGCCTTGTGATACTCGAAGAAGCATGGCCTTTGGGCTCTATAGCTACTGAAGTGGCCTTTAAAGTACAAAAGGATGCATTCGATTACCTCGATGCTCCTGTGCTGCGTGTTACCTCTGCCGATGTGCCCCTGCCTTATGCCCCTAACCTTATTGAGGCTGCCTTACCCAATGTACCCAAGCTGGTTAAGGCCGTTAAAGAGGTAATGTATGTGGCCAAATAAAGGCTGCTTCCCCTTACAATTAGAGTAGTCCCGATTAAGCGCAGCGAAAGTCGGGGTACGTGGCTAAGTAGTTGCTGACCGTCATTGCGAGGAACGAAGCAATCTTATGTCACACTGAGCCTGTCGAAGTGTTTTGCTTTGCACATCGTAGCTTTCTTTGTTCACCGAAGCCTTGCGTAGGAGAAAGCGAAGGTGTGGGCGTTTCCCTCCTCATGGTCGGGTCGCGCTTTACGCTCATACTCCGCACTGCGTTTGCGGGGTATCCGTTACAACCCCGAAGGGCTCGTGAACTCCTTAATTTAAAAATTAGCAAATCGGTGAACAATCGCTAACGCGGGGCCGCGTATTTACCTTTTGGCTCGGCTGCAATAGTTAAGTGCTCTTTTGGCTCTTTGTATGCAGTACCTTTTTGTTCATGCGAAGGCATTCCTTCGGAAAATGCCTCTTTAAGCACTGCTTGCAATAATTGTTCTGCCTGTTTTTGGCTTTGAGTAATACTTTGTTCTAATTCATTACAATAGGCCATTAACTGCTCTATTTTAGCAACTATACGCTGTTGTTCAGGAAGTGGAGGAAGCGGAATTAATAATGAGGTAATTTGCCCTTGGTTAATTGAGGCTTGCCCTGTCATTTTTTTAAATTTTTTGAAAATCTGATCCTTTATTATTGATGATTGGAATAAGTAATTAATATACCTAGGCAATATCTTTGCTTCAAATAGTCTAACTCTTATATTTTTACTTTCATACACAAATACCTCATTTAATTTATCTATATATGCTGACTTGCCAAGTAACTCAATACTATTAACTCGATTAAGAAGTAAGTCACCCGGCTTTAATGAGTAAGTTTCTATTTCAGAAATGGTTAAACTCATCCTTTTTAAATTATGAAAACTTATTTCTCCATTCTGAATATTATACATTCTTAGGCAGGCTATTCCATCATCATTATAATACTTATCTTCTTTATAAATTCCATTATTCATAGTTAGAACAATACTACCTAACCTACACCAAACCCAACCTTTAGGTAATTCATAAGGAATTTCATCGTTAGTGATTGGAGGCAATGGCTTTTCCTTTTTTAGTTTGCCTTGTGCAGTAAGCTTTTCTTTCTCTGCTTTAATTCTTTTTAGTAATTCGCTTGCGGGTTCATCTTTAGGGTTTTGTGGAACAAGTTTGCCTTGCACTGCATCTTGTAATATGGCTTGGCGGAGTTTATTGATTATATCCGTTTGTTGGTGGAATTGGGCAGAAGTATTTGAAATAGATTCGCCTAATTCCTGCAGCTTCAAAATCTGTTCTTCAACCTTATCATTGAAGTACGTTTGTTTTTTTAAAGTACCATTCTTTAAATCATTAAAAAATGAGACAATTTTGGCTTGAATATTCTTTCCGGGGAATGGTAATTGCATTGCCTCAATTTGTGCATTACCTATATTCGGCTGTGCTCCACCATAACCCATATTTTTTACCTTATCTTGAATTCCTCTTGCAATCCAGTAAATATATTCCGGAATAAATTCAATCGGGTTAAGAATAGAAAACTTACCAACACGCTGATTCAAATACAATTTACCTAAACCACTCTGAACTATTGCTAATTTCCCTATTGTTCCACCTGTCATTGCTATTATTATATCGCCCTCACTTAATTCAAATCTTTCAAATTCTTTACTCTCTTTATAATAGCGTACGCTGGATAAATCAATTTTCTCATCTTGAAAATCAGAAATTCTAATTATAGGAATTCCAGTTGATCGATACTCTCCAGATTTAAATGAGTATCCTCCAATAATTTTAATGTGCTTAGAAATAGGCTCTATAGGGATTGTTTTTTCCAGCTCATTATTTACAATAGTAATATATGCTGAGATATTCTTAAAGAAAACCTTTTCTCGCATTGTCATTGTGGTAATTCAGATTTTATTTTAATTAAAATATCATTACTTAATTTAATTGATGAAGCAAGCATATTAATTAATTCCTCACTTGTATATTGCTTTTCCTCTTCTTTAATTGTGGGGTTCTTTATATCAAGGTTATAATTTCGTTTCCTAATTTCTTCAATACTTACTTTCCAGGCATATTCATTCTCTACCCTTTTTTTCCACCATTTCTTTTCTAAATCAAACTCCTTTATGTTAATGGGTTTGGTCTTGTTGTAGTTCTTTACCCCTTCAGGGTAAGGGTGTTCAAAATACCATATATCCTTTGTGGGCTTACCTTTCTCAAAAAACAGCAAGTTGGTTTTAATGCCTGTATAAGGCGCAAATACTCCATTTGGCAAGCGTACAATTGTATGCAGATTGCAATCCATTAAAAGTTTCTCCTTTATTCGTGTAGCTACACCTTCACCAAATAAAAAGCCATCGGGCAAAACTACGCCGGCCCGTCCGCCATCTTTAAGTATATGCACTATTAAAAATAAAAACAAGCTCGCGGTTTCCCGTGTACGGTAAGAAAGAGGGAAATTATTTTCAACCCCGTCTTCTTCCATTCCGCCAAAGGGCGGGTTGGTTACTATAACATCTACTCTGTTAGCATTGCTCCACGAGCTGAGAGATTGCATTAGCAAATTATCATGCTCAATAGAAGGTATTTCAATACCATGCAACATTAAATTGGTACTTGCCAACATGTGGGGCAATGGCTTCTTCTCAACTCCTCGTATGCTCCTTTGCAAGGTATTTAATTTAATAGGAGAGTCAATTGTTTCGCTTTTGCGAATATGTTCAATGGCGTTTACCAAGAAGCCTCCGGTGCCACAGGCAGGGTCAAGTATGCTTTCACCCAATTTAGGGTTCACCATTTCAACTACAAATTGGGTAACGGCACGGGGAGTATAAAACTCCCCCGCGTTGCCTGCGCTTTGCAGGTCTTTCAGTATCTGCTCGTAAATATCATTAAACAGGTGGCGTTCGGCGCCTGTGCCAAAATGAATGTCCTTGTTTATTTTATTAATAACCTGCCTTAACAGGGTGCCGTTTTTCATATAATTATATGAATCTTCGAACACACCACGCACCATTAATCCTGTGTCTTTGTTATTGCGGGGCTTTAACTCTTTAAGCGTAGGGAAAAGATTGTTATTTACAAAGCTTAGTAATTCATCCCCGGTCATTCCTTCCTCATCAGTGGCCCAATTGCGCCAGCGCAAATCTCTCCGAATGGGCGATTTATAATCCTCATCTGTTGCTTCCCAATCGTTTTCTTTTTCATCAAATATTTTCAAAAACAGCATCCAGCCAAGCTGAGATATGCGTTGCGCATCGCCATCAACACCCGCGTCTCTGCGCATAATGTCTTGAATGGATTTTATGGTAGAGGATAGGTTACTCATAGTTTTTTAGTATCTTTGTGTAAATGAAATGCGCATGGCAAAGGTTGTAAAGATATATAAACCCACACACGAGGAAATATTGAAAAATGTTCTTGGTTCATTCGAAATTGAGAATATTAAAATTTCATATACAACTGCCAAAAAATCAATGCAAAAAGTTCTCGATAAAATCAAAAAAGAGAACGTATAATTTCTTCCATTGGCTTATAGTCTTGTTAAATTATATAGTCAGGCTTTCATGATTGTTTTTATCTTTTTCCCAATTCATTGGATTATTCTGAATATATTTTCGTATTGTTATTAAATCGTTTTCAGATTTAATAATATGATCATAATAACGGGGTTGCCATTCAAATTCTATTTTATTAGTTGTGGCAAATGTCTTTACACCGGCTTTATATCCCCGTATTATGGAGCCAAGGTTTTTCGATTGGGGGCCAAATTTATTGGGTTGCCGTGGAGATGCAAAGTCTTGTGCCTGTGCCTTATTAATAAATAATATCCCATGAATATGATTCGGCATTATTATAAATTCATCCAATTCAACAAATGGGAAATGTTTAGGAATGTTTGTCCAATATTGGTATGCAATATTTCCAATTTCGGTTGCCTGTAGAGACGGCCGGTTTTGTGATAGAGACGCAAAATATTGCGTCTCTACGGTTCCGTTGGTGGTGTTCCGTAGAGACGGATGATTATCCGTCTCTACCACATTGCGTGTTTCTACAATTGCAATATCACCAAAATAATGTGCCCTGTTTTTCGTGCAAATGGTTATAAAATACATGGCATTTGACCCATAATCCCAATTTTTTAGTCGGGTGGTTTCAATTCTGTATTTATTTTGAAATTTCTCCATTTACCTTATTTAGGCAGTTTTATAAAGCTCATCTTCCAATTCCTTTAATGCTTTTCTAAAATGGGTTGGACCACCAAACCATTTTACAATTTCGGCAGGCGTACCCATTTGGCTTAAGGGTTCTAATTCCAATACCCTGGCACTTTCAATATTCTCAATTCCTTTATCGGCATATTTCTCAAGCAGGGCTTCCAATACCTTCCGTGCTTGTTCGCCATATTTAGTAAAGTAATTACGTTTCTTAACGTTGTTTGCTCTTTCTTTTCGTGTAAGCGGAGGCATATCAAAAGCCACATGGCAAATCAGGTCAAAGGTATCCAAATCTTTATTTACACTTTCCTGCAATTCATCTAAAAATATACCGTGTTCAAGCAATTCGGCATGTATCTCTTGTTTCTTTTGCGCCTGGTTCCATTTGTTTATAAACTCATTTAATGAGCGGAACTCCTTTTGCAAATGCTTTTTGCTGTAATCTTTCAGCGTTTCGCTAATCAGCTTTCCGTCAACCCCATAATATTGTACCCGCTCATTCAATACTTTTACTTCAACGCCGCGCACAAAAACCTTTCTTAAACGTTGCCCGTTTTCGCCGCTTTCAATTATTTGCTCTTGCCCTAATGTTTTCACCTTTACTCTTTCCCCATCTATTTCAATATAGTCCCCCTCTTCATCTGCTTCAACAACCTGCAAAATATCACCTGCTTTTGGCTCATAAATTTTTACAGGCTCGCCATCAAAATCTTTATCGGCAAATAAATTGGTAGCATTCCTGAAATCCATTATGGTAAAATAGTATTTGCCGTATTCTTCATTAATACGTGTTCCCCTGCCAATAATCTGCTTAAACTCAGTCATGCTTTGTATATTGGCATCAAGCACAATCAGTTTACAGGTCTGGGCATCAACGCCAGTAGTCATTAGTTTCGAGGTGGTTGCAATTACAGGGTACTTCTGTTCAGGGTCAATAAAATTGTCCAGTTCACGTTTGCCTTCATCATCATCTCCCGTAATTTTCATTATGTATTTATGGTTCTCTTTTACCAAGTCGGCATTTTCATTTGCAAGGCACTGGCGCATGCGGTCAGCATGGTCTATATCCACGCAAAAAATTATCGTTTTATCAAAACGATTGGTGAGTTTTAAATACTCTGTAACTTTTTTTGCCACTAACCTTGTTCTTTCTTCTATTACGAGGGTTCTGTCAAAATCGCGTGTATTATAAAGCCTGTCTTCAACCAAATTCCCTTCTGTGTCTTTCTTTCCTTTTTCGGGCCTGTAACCTTCAAGGTCTTTATCGAGCCCAATTCGCACCACCTTATATGGCGCAAGAAAACCATCTTCAATACCTTGCTTTAATGAATAGGTGTAAACAGGTTCCCCGAAATAATCAATATTCGAAATGTCTTTTGTTTCTTTAGGTGTTGCGGTTAAACCTATCTGCGTGGCAGATGTAAAATATTCCAGTATTTCGCGCCATGCGGCATCGTCTGCGGCGCTGCCACGGTGGCACTCATCTACAATAACCAAATCAAAAAAGTCAGGAGAGAATTGCTTATAAATATTCCTGTCTTCTTCATTGCCTGTTAACCCTTGGTACAAGGCCAGATATACTTCATACGATTTATCTACTTTATGATTGCGCACCATAGTCATCTTATCGCCAAAGTATTTAAAGTCGCCTCGCTTTGCTTGCCCTATAAGTGCATTTCTGTCGGCCAAAAACAAAATGCGTTTTTTCTTTCCCGCTTTCCATAACCTCCACGCAATTTGAAAAGCGGTATAGGTTTTTCCAGTACCGGTAGCCATTACAAGTAATACCCTGTCATTGCCCTTGGCAATAGATTCAATAGTACGGTTAATGGCAATTGCCTGATAGTATCTTATTTCGCGTCCGACGGCTTCGTAATAATCCTGTGCGACTACTTTTTCAACTTCTAGGTGGGCAATACCCTTCAATATTTTGTACCTGCGCCACAATTCCTCAGGCGATGGAAATTCTTCTAAACTGATTTCTCTTTCCAGTGCACCGTTTACCAATGATTTGTCGTGCTCATAAAAAGCATCACCATTGCTGCTATATACAAATGGAATATCAAGCGTTTTTGCATATTCCAATGCTTGCTGAATGCCAGCCTTAACGCTGTGGTTATTATCTTTTGCTTCTATTATAGCAATTGGAATATTAGACTTATAATAAAGAATATAGTCGGCTCTTTTCTGCTTGCCCCGAACATGAAGCTTGCCTTTTACATAAATCCTTCCGGCTGTAAACGATTTTTCCTCCCTTACCTGTAAATCAATATCCCAACCCGCCTGCTTAATAGCAGGCGTAATATATTTAGTGCATATATCTCTTTCCGAGAGTTCCTTCTTTGACATTAAGGTGGTCTTATCCTGCGAAAATATTAAATATAAAGGAACCTTCAAAAAACCTTAAAGGGGGGGTGTTAATAATAACTGCACATTTCTCTTTAATAAGGTTTATGGCTGGAGTAAATTTGCTTTGACCGCCGAAGCTTTACTTGTGCCCGCTGAAGCTTATGCGCAAGCGAGGGCGGAGGTGGTAGAGTTCTTTGAGAAAATAGGGATAAGTCTTTGCGCCCTTTGCGTGGCTGTTTGCTTTGCGTACTTTGCGGTAAAAAAAAGAAACAACACTATTAACGGGGCCGGGAAAAACATTTAAAAATGCCCAAAATGGTGACATATAGTGAAGCATAGTGAAAAATAGTGACATTTTCGCTAATATACTTAGCAAATATTTCACTAAAAAAACAGCTTTGTGTCACTACATTAAATTCCGGCCTTGTGCCACCGCTAAGACTGACTTCAAACTCTTTCTCCGCTCTTCGCTCCTATATGGTACACACATTTCTTAATCCAGTGTGCAATGAATGTGAGTCAATAGATTGAAAAACAACAACTTAAATACGAATGTCTTTTTGTCATGTGTGTAGTGCCAACCGGGTGGCAGCTAAAAAAATTAGCCGGAATTTTAACATTTTGCACGTAAGGGCGAATGGAAATTGAAAACCGATGAAAATCAGCCTTATGCAAAAAGTGGCTGCCTTAAAACGGACATTTTCGGACAGTTTTGGACACGAAATGCACATAGGGGCCTTCGACAGGCTCAGGCTGACGAACAGGTTTGCGTGAGGGATAGAAGTGAAAAGCCCACAGCGCAGCGAGGACTTGTAACGGATAGCCCGACCCGTAGGGGCACGCCCAAATAAAAGGCTGAGATTGCCACGCTTCACTCGCAATGACGGCCTTGTGCCACCGCTAAAGCTAAGGTACAACATAACTAACCCAATGAACCACAATACTTAACATTAACTTAAAACCGCATAATAGAATGACAGCCAGAATTTTTGCTATCATTGCCGCACAAAAAATATTGACATGAAAAAACTATTATTAGCCTCGGCCCTGTTACTTACTACAATAGCCATATATTCATTTACAAGCGGTAAAGGAGACACCTGCCCTGCAGAAGGTAAACAAAAGAAAGGTAAAGCCGAATTAAAACCACGCGAGCAGAACCTTAATAAGCATATTAACCGGAACAGTGTACCTGCAGAAGGGGATTTCGATTACAAGGCTACCACCGATAAAATGTACAACAGCAAAGACGATTCGATATGGAGTGAAGAGAAAGCGGGAAAAATAACCGGCTACTATTTCAAAGCTGTTGATGATGGCGCTGCATCGTGCAATTGCTATACCGATGATAATACTAAGTACAGCACTAAAATATACATATCGGTAACCCCGGTAGATAAAAACACCCGCATGGCCGATTGTATTGTGGCTGTAATTACCCCCTACTCGCGCAGTCTGCACCCTGAATGGACCGCTGATAATCTGAATTCAAAAATGGGTGGCAATAAAGTAACCATATCGGGCTGGCTGATTTATGACTACCTGCACAGTGCAGTTTCTATAGAGACCAACTCAAACAGTTCAAAGCCTGAAAGGCGCACTATATGGGGTATTTGCCCGGTTACCAGCGTAGTATCTGTTACCGCAGTCGGTTGAATAATAAATATCGAGCGTATCGCTGTAAGTTGGCAAACTGCTAGGCTCGTATGCCACATCGAACCACATCTTCGGGCTTGTAGCGCTTGAAAAATCATAATCAGGTGTATATATCTGCTGCCGTTGGCCTGTAATGTTAACTACATTTCCGCAATTGCCGGGGAAATACATGCATTCACTACTATTACTACCCAATGAGGTACAATGTTCCCACATACTATCACTGGGGCTTGGCAAATTCAGGTGCCAGCCTGTTGGAGGGAAAAATCCTTCCTGGAAGCCTTCGTTTACAGGTAAAGTTCCCGAAGATGGTACATAAATATATCCCACATACGTAACAGAATCTTTTCCTGCCGTTGATGTTACTACTTCTTTTACCGCATAAGTGCCAGGTGTACTGTATTTAATTGTCGGATTTTGAACTTTGGATGTACCCGGAGTTCCTCCAGTAAAAGTCCAACTCCAACCCGTTATGGTACCGGTAGAGGTACTCTTATCAGTAAAGCTAACCGATGACCCGGGGCAAACTGTTTTGGGATTAGCTGTAAAACTAACTTCAACGGGAGCACTGCATGTTAAAGAATTAAATGCACTTACGCTACCGTTAAAAACATCTTCGTCCACTTGTCCGCTAATTCCGGTAACTGTACCGGTAAACGACCACTGCTTAAAAACCCAGGTGGGCCAAATACCGGTAGTAGCAGGTGGCGTTGCTGAATTACCATCAGGATCTGCCATCCAAAGACCATAGGCAGTCATTGAGTTGAGATACATTGTGCCTGCATAACTTCCATCACTATATAGAACTGGTTCAACTCCCGTAGAATCGTAAACTGTTTGCATCCATGTTTCAGCCCAGTTGGTTAGCGCGGTAGGAGTAAAATAGCTTGAAAGTGATGGGCCACTTGGCGGATCTTCCATATCGAGCGCGGGGGGCAAGCAACATGACTTAATATACTTCTTGGCTATACTTATAAAGTAATTTGCTTCGGCAACCGCTGTATTAGTTTCAGGATGGGCAAAATGATACGCGCCCATTATCAGTCCTGCCGAGTTGCCGTTTGTTTCATTGTAAACAAAATCACCATCGGCAATTCCTGTACCTTCCGAAGCTTTAGCATAGGCAAATGTAATACCCGCAGCCTTTACCTGCGCCCAATTAGGAGTACCCTGGTAAGATGAAACATCGACACCAAGAATAGTCTGTGCATTTGTGTTCAGCACACAAATAGCAAACGCTGAAATAAAAAGTAATTGTTTTCTCATTGTTTTGAAGGTTCAATGGTTTGTATACAGTTCCAGCCTTTTCCATTCATCTGGTAAGTTATTATTAGTGTTTTACCCGCATACTTAGGGTTCAGCACATACTTACCGTTGCTTTTAATAAGTAAGTCACTGTACTCCTTATTAATTTCAAAAGTAGCTCCCGTTTTGCTGTTGTGCACTATTAGCACAATATTAGTTCCGTTTACAGTCATGGCATATTGTTCATTATATAAGCGAACATCAGTTATTGTGCCGGTAACCGAATTAGTTTGCCCGAATGCGGTTAATCCTATAAAGAATAACAGGGCCGTTAACAATTTTATTTTTCTCATGTTTATTTGGTTTTCAGAATCTATAAATACAATTATAATTTATTACACAATTGCTTTAGGCAGTTTGAATGCTTATGAATACTTAAGTAAAAAGCGGAACCAGGAATTACTTGTTTTTTTCATCACCTTAAAAATTTATAAGAAGCCAGGTTTCTTATTACGAATTTTCTAAATGAAAAATCACCTCAAATATATTCAGTAGTCTGTCAAAATCCAAATCGGGTAGCTCAATAAATACATCACTCTTTCAAATTCACTTTATATCAGCCAATTAATCTTTGCGAAAAGATGCAAAAATTTAAACCTGAACTGATTTAGGTGAATTTTATTAACCGTTTATAAAAAGCACTATTCTTCAGAAAAGAGATGATATTTTTATAAAAACCAGGGGTGTGAACTACAACTTGGCCTTTTGTCTGGCTAATTGTTTTCTTCTTATCAATAACATCACAACCACAAGTCCATTCATAAAAATCTGCGATGTGGGATAAATCCATGTGGCAACCACATAATTTCCCAACGCTAAAAATGAAATAAAGTGCTTGGCAGAATTAAGCCCGAACGATGCTGCCTTTTCTTCATCAGGATAATAATAACTTTTGCGCAACGTAGGTATATATCCTACCACATCAATGCAAGCTATAATCACAGTGGAAGCAGTAGGGTCTTTGGTTAAAAACCATGGTAATAAAGCAAGCAATGCAATACCTATAAATATCATATCGGTAAGTGTATATGCTTTATCGTACTTAAATAATGATATTATGCCAATGGCAAGACAAATGGTGCATGTAAACCCGGTTGACCATGAACCTGCTCCTGCGTTCTTTGCCACTTGTGCTGTAAATACAATTGCTGTAGTTAATGTCCATAAAAGCCATGAAAATGCATGAGGCTTTATTTTATTTTTTAACATACCATGAATGTAAATAATGTAGGCTATTAAACCAAAACAAATAGCTATGCCTCCCAAAATCTGTTTTTCCATTCTATTTTACTAACTATGTTATGGCTTTTAATTACTGAACGAAGGTACACTGTGCTTCGGTATCTTAACCAGATTGTGGTCTCGCAAATATTTCATCCACGCACACGCTCTTTCGTATTCTGTACCTGTGAATCCTTGCCTGTAATATTCCAGCCTCCAGCTAAAACCAAGCTTTGTAGCCAGATGCAATTCAAGGAATCTTATTGCCGTAAATGCCACGAAATGCCTCCGGCCACCTCCACCACCTACAAAACCATCTGCTATATCAAATTCAAGCATGTCATATAACTGCGCATAATTTACTGAATCATCTTTCAAATCCTGGTACCCGAAATCATATAAGTACGATTTATAAAGTTCAATTTCCGAAAGCCGCTTATACCTCGCCATTAATGTGTCAAGCGAAGCAGTGTCAGCTATATTTACAGGTATACCTAAGTCATCTTTTATATGTTCTTCAATAAACCAGTTACCTTCCGTCTTGCCCAATTTATATTGGCCGATAAGTGCGGGTAAATCGGTATAATGCCCTATAAGGGTAACCAGGTTAAGAACATCCTCCCTTACATCAGCACTATCTACTGTATTTGCAGCAGCATATTGTTTTGAAATTGGTTCATCATAATGTGCAAGCCATGATGCAAAACTCTTTGCCGATTTAGCATCAAACTCTTCAATATCATTATCCTTACTATATTTTTCCAGGCGTGAAATCATCTTGTCTTTTTCTCTTGCATCCATGTTACCCATCTCTACCCAGTGTATGAAGTAATCATTATAAGTAAGTTCACTATATGCTTTCCCTTGTTTTGATAAAGATAGTCGGTGGATTTTTGAAATAGTATCCGGAACATTCATAGAATCGGAATACATTTTCGTAACCACTCCGTTGCATTCTGAATAATAAAATGGCGGATGCAATAAAAGGCCTATTTCGGTTAATATTTGCTTATCGGTTTCCCTTGTTTTCATTGCCCTCAGGGTATCCATTACTTCCGGTTTACAGAAAGCAAACTTCCATAGGTATTTATTGCACACTCCAATAATTCCGAATTTCTCATACAAATAGCTCTTTTTAAGAAATAACCTTAATTGTTTCTCGTTTGAAGTAATTTCAGAAAAATGATTGCTGTAGAACTTATCAAGTATTCTGCCAATTGAATAAGTGGCTTCTTCCGAGCCAATCGAGCCCCAGTATTCCACACCGGTAATATCCTCAAGCGTTAGTGTTTCAATAAGCCTATTCTCACATTTATAAAGTTTGCTACCATTAAGATTTTTCAGCGAATCAAGTCGCATCTTTAAACTTGCCGATGGCTTATAAACAATATTGTTTTTACGGCAGTAATCGAAAAGGTCTAGCTGAGCAGATAATCTACTAACAGGGAACATTGGTAAAACTTCTTCTCTCAATTCAGCAAAAGTCAAGGCGTATTCCCGTATCTTTCTTCTTACCGATAAAGGGTCTCCATCTGCAATGGTTGCATATGCCTTTTGGGCAAGTGTATCATTGGTAGAGCTAAGTTGTTTGAAATAAACATCAAGCGTATCGGCTGGCTTTTTAATTGTGTCCTGGGCATTGGCATTATGGCTGAATGAAATAAGACAGATTATAAGAACGATAAATGCGCTTATTCTTCTATACATAACCTTTATATTAAGTGGTTTACATACAAGCTAGCTGATGGCTTCGACACTATATTTAACAAAGTTATTAAATTGATGGAATGTTCCTCAATTATAGTCATCCTGAAAAAAACATTATATTAGGTGATTAAACTCATAGAGCAGCTCATTAATTTACAATTACTTTAGGCCATTATTGTTTAACGGGAAATCGATTAATATTTAACGTATAGGTACTTCATAATACTCCACCAATTTGAAAACAGTAAAGTTCTTTCCGATTTTGTTGGCAGCGTTGATTTTTTCAGCCTGTGTAAAAAATTATGAGAAGCCGCTTGCCACAACCCAGTATTCTCCCCTGCTAGCTGTTCCTTTAATTAATTCAAATCTTACCGTTAAAGATTTGCTTGTGAAGGATAATAAGGGTGGCACTATTCATACTGATTCAAATAATTTCCTGACATTAATTTACCAGGGTAAGTTATTCTCATTGCAGGCCGACAGCATCATTAAGTTCCCCACACAATCCTATTCCTATAATACACCTGCACTAACCGCTCCTGAAGTAACAGCGTTCAACGCATTGAGTATCGGCTCAAATTACACTGTTCCCGCATTTACCGATACGGTTGTATTTAATACCAACGGCACAGCAAACGTTGATACTGTAATTTTCAGAACAACTACCTTCCTGAACCTTACCATAAGCTCGCAATTTCCGCAAAACGCCACGGTAACCATTACCGTTCCCTCGGCAAAGAAGGGTGGTATTCCCCTTACCCAGACTTTTCCACTTACCTATACCGGCACATTACCTGTTACAGTTAATGCTAACATTGATGTAAGCGGATATACATTCGATATGACAGAAGGCGGCACTACCAGCAGCAAGTTCAATATTACTTTCGCTGTCACACTTAATAAGTCAAATGCCACTCCTATTACTGTAGCCGATAACGCATCAATGACTGTTGGTTTCACTAACCCGCTTTTCCTTAAAATATTCGGGTACATAAAGCAACCCCTATTATCACCTAACCTCGATACCGTACCGATAACCATATTCAATAATGTTCTTCCCGGTGGAGGCACTTTCACACTTGTTAATCCTTCTGTTACTTTTATACTTAACAATTCTTACGGGGTGCCAATCAATGCTACGTTCAGTACATTGGAAGGATATAGTCCAGGTCATCCTCCTTACCCTATTACTATAACAACTCCCTCACTTAACCCATGGCAACTACCCTATCCAACCATATTGCAAATAGGTCAAATCATTACTGATTCGGCGACCATAAGCAATGCTACTACTGCCAACACACTGGGAAATGCTATTAATAATACACCTAAGAATTTTGTCTATTCTGTAAATGCACAGGCTAACCCATTAGGCAAACCTCTGGCTCCAGCCACAAATTTTGCGCTTGATACAAGCCGCTTTGTGGTGAACTTTAAGCTATACCTGCCATTCTGGGGAACAGCCAGCAATATTATGCTTATGGATACCATTCCTTTTTCCCTTAGCGGAAATAATACCAATGCTAGCCAATCGTTACAGTTTAAAATTAATGCCACCAATGGCTTCCCTGTAGACATGGGCATGCAGCTTTATTTTACCGATTCCATTTCACCAACGCAGAAGTATAATGTTCTTGATTCGCTCATCTCTCCTTACCAGGAAGTGCTTCCTTCAGCTTTGGTTGATACAACCAATGGTACTGTATTGGCAGCGACTAACAGGATAACAGAATGTATTCTTGATAAAACAAGGGTAAATAACGTAGCCAATTGTAAAAAGATGATTCTGAAGGCAACCTTTGTCACTTTCAATAGCGGCAAAACCAATGTAAAAATATTTTCAACTTACTTTATTGATTTAAAAATAGGTGTATTGGCCCAATTGCAAACTAGAATATAGATGAGATTAATGAGAAAAATATTTTCTGAAATAGTACTCTCTGCATTATACCTTGCACCTGCAATAATGTTCGGGCAGCAAAACATAACGCTGTATAATATGCCGGCTATACAGCAGAGCACTTATGTTAACCCTGCACAAATTCCGCAATGCAAGCTGAATATTGGCATGCCGATCTTGTCTTCCATTTATTTCAACTTCGGTAATAGCGGCTTTCGTCCATCTGACCTTGTACAACCTGGCTCCGACGATTCGCTTCACCTGAATATCGGCAACATGATAAACAAGCTGAACAACAATAATTATATTTCACAATCATTGCAGCTCGATATATTTTCATTCGGTATTCGTATTGCAGATAACTACTTTAGTTTTAACATAACCGAGAAGGAAGACGTAGATTTTTCCTACCAGAAAAATTTCATTAACTGGGCATGGCTTGGTAATGGCGAATTCCTTGGGCAGAACATGAACTTTAACTTTGGGCTTAATGCAATGCATTACCGCGAATATGGTATAGGCTGGGCATGCCCTGTATCTAAAAAACTTACGCTGGGCGTGAAACTGAAATACCTTTATGGCATGGAAGATGTATGGGCGCAGAATGGCAATGTAGTATTCAATACGGCAACTAACGATTATGGATACAATACCAGCGATAATGTACGTGTGAATACCTCGGGCATAGATTCGGGCTCCTTTAATAATATAACCCCGGGGAGCTATCTTTTCGGGAAACATAATGGAGGTATGGCTGTTGACCTTGGTGCACAATATAAATTATCTGAAAAGATTACTATATCGGCCAGCCTTATTGACCTTGGATATATAAAATGGCATACCAACTTAAGCGATTATACAAGCAACGGTCAGTTTAACTTTGATGGCATTGATATTTCGCAATTTGTTTCAGGTGGGGATTCCGCGCTCAATAAACTTGGCGATTCTGTTAAGAATACGTTTAACGTTAAAACCTCGCACGAAAGCTACACTACTATGCTTCCGGCAGAGCTTTACCTGGGTGCCAATTACCAGTTATCGGAAAAACAAAGCCTGGGCGTATTGCTTTATACGCAGTTTGCAAACAGCCAACTGCATTTGTCGCCCGATGTTTCCTATACCTTGAAACTGGCCAACTGGTTCAGTGCTTCGGGTAGTTATGCAGTAATGAACCGCGATTTTCTCGACCTTGGACTTGGTTTTGCAATTACCGGCCCTGTTCAGTGGTATGTACTTACCGATAATGTATTCGGCCTGTTTTTCCCTCAATCAAGCAGAACGATTAATATACGCACAGGAATTAATTTCTGTTTCGGGCGCAAGGAGAAGAAGAAAGCCGGCGCTATGTTTGATGTATCAAATCCTGATAGTACTCCTCCTCCGAAAAGCCCACCTCCTCCGCCACCGGATAACAAGTAGAACTTAAAGGCCTTGAAAGACCTTTGTGTTTGTTATTAAACATACGCTCTGCAAGGTTTCTGCATCTTTAAATATTTCCTGCTCGCTATATTGCCCTTGTTTTCCGTTTTCAAACCGGTGAATAATATTTGCCTGTATGCTATCATTGTATCCTTTAGTATAAATAATCACGCTTTTATTTTTATTCAATAACTCAGCAATAGAAGCACTTTCACTCCAATGTGTCAAAGATTGAGAGTTATTCCAGTAAATATAGATATTGGGGTATATATTATTGAGGGAAACTGAATATTGGGACTGAAGATTACCTGAGTACAAATACCCTAAGTAAAGGGCAGGTTCTTTACGTTCACAGGCCAGCCCGTCTTTGATCGAAATTACGATTGGAATATCTTTATACTTGTCAAGGTATTTACTGATACCTACTGTTTTAAGCGGATGAAATGGCATATACCTTATTTTTTCAATCACAAGGAAAATACATAAGGCGCTGAAGAATGAATAAATAATAACTTTCCTATGCCGGTTATAATTCGTTGAAAATGAAACCAGCGAAGCAGATAATATTTTATATGAGACCGCTAATCCTAAAGGAAAGCAACATTCAGCGAAAATAAGGTAGTGGAATTCGGTATGCTTGGCAACAGCTAAAATAAGCAGGGTTATAGATACCCACACACCCGTTATAGTGCGGAAGAACGGAACGGTTCCAGTTTTTTTCACCCGCTTTACCAGTGCATAAATAAAAGCAACTGTTATAATGCCATATAAAGCAGTAAATATGGTATCGGTTAGCATTATTCCTTGCAGATTATTTAAATATTGCGAAGGGTTAATTATTCTTTCCTCGCCCTTGCCATAAATGCCATCGTGTGTGGCAATGCCAGATACCCATCGGAACATATTTCCCAGTTTCGGCAAAGCAGGTATTATAAAAATAAAAAATGATAAAACAGTTGCTCCGAAATAAATCAGCCTTTGTTTATTATTTTTCAATATAAACAGTACCAAAAATAGAACCGGGACACAGGTATACTTAGAAGCAATTAATAAACCTGAAAATATGCCAAACACTATAACCTTTCTATTACGTAAGGGCCTCTCTGCAGGTGCATTATTTTCAGGGGCATTTACAAAAAGGTAAGCCATAAAAATATTAGCTGCCAAAATGATAAACGACTCCGAATCGAGAACAATAGCCCTTTGAATAATATTAATATTGATTAACGGCGTTATTTGAAACAGCATAGATAATCCTATGCTCTTCGTATGCCGGTAAACATAAACCCCGGTCAGGTAATTGATACTTATAAATAATATAATCAGAATAATACTGCATGTAAGTAAATAATCTTCCGCATTTGTAATCACGTCATGAGAAAGAGGAGTAGCTGAATGCATTAAGAAATGCTTTGTAAATATAACCGTAGCCGCAAAACATTGTACAGTTGTACCGGGATGGTCAACATGCCCCAATTCCATGTTGCCACCTGCCAGATTCATGCCATTGAACAGGTAAGAATAACAGGGATCGGGCTCACTATGATAAAAAGGCGAAAACTTATTTATAAAAATAACTGAAACAACCAGTGTATAGAGTGGTATAATAAATAAAAATAATCGTCTGGTAGAAAAAGTTGCGTTTATCAATCTATTATCCTTTTCTAATTACTTTTCAATAAAGAAATAGCTGAATTTAACTGTGCAGTGTAACTATCTATGGCACCAGAAGCTTCCGCTATTTCGCGTTGAGCATCTTTCCAGTCCATGGCTTCCATAGCTTCCCGAATACCTGGCATGGTTTTAACACCGTACCCTGTATAGTATCCTGGGGCATATATAGAATGTTTGTACCATAACCTGTTTGGCAATCCGTTGGCAAGTAATAATTTTCGTTCGCTTTGCAGGAGTATGAAGTTTAACTGGGTTAACACAGATACAGGCAAATTATGATTGGCATCAGATAGCTGCTGGTACAAGTCAGCGCTAATTTTTAATTTAGCCAGGGCATTCTGCAAAGGCGAAAAATCAAGAAAAGGCACATCATCTTTTGGTGTGGGAGGAACAAAAGTTTTTGTCGGGTCATTGGCATATACATAGTATTTATTTTTCAGGAGCCTGTTATTCATTTCAGTTGTTGTCCTCATTTCATCCACCTTTTTTACCAGTTCATTTACGTAAGCATTTACTGTACCATACATATCCGTAAAATTAAATGGCAGTATATCGGCATTTGCCAGGCGCAATGTAATTCTGCCTGCTGTTTTAGCCAATACAGCACCGTATACAAAACCCGGGTCTTTAAACCTGGTGTACATATCATAAGAGTCATAGATAGAATGATATTCTCCACCATTGTCTTCCCCGCCATAACCCAGATCTATTGATGCAATACCGAGGTGCTGCAGAAATGAAGAGTAATCGGAGCCCGAGCCAAGCGCATACATTTTAAAGAAAGGTGATGAGAGTATTTCTTTTTGTTCATTTGCAGAAGAAGCGTTTACAGCATCATATGCCTTTCTGCGTTCCCTTACACTTATTTTCGTTTCCGGGTCAGTAACATCGCCTGCTACTTCATTTATAAGAGTTTGAAATGTATGAGAACTGCCGGCATACAAAAGACCGCGCCCGTTGTTGTCTGAATTAATATATGCTACCGCCTTTTGCTGCAATTCGCTTGCATTTGTCTCAACCCATTCAGTTGAGCCAAGCAATCCTTCTTCTTCACCGTCCCATGAACAATATATAATAGTACGTTTCGGTTTCATTCCTTCTTTGGCTAGCTCTCCGACAGCCTTCGCCTCAGCAAGCATGGCAGACTGGCCGCTTATAGGGTCGGCTGCACCATTAACCCATGCATCCTGGTGGTTGCCACGTATAACCCATTGGTCAGGCTCCTTGCTTCCTTTCATAACAGCAATTACATCGTAAATAGGAACAATATCCCAATTGAATTCAAGTTTCAGGTGTACTTTTACAGGGCCGGGTCCTGCATGATAAGTAAATGGCAATGCGCCCCTCCACTCTTCCGGAACTACTGGCCCCTGCATAGCTTCCAGCAAGGGTTTCGCGTCGTGCCATGAAATTGGCAATACAGGTATTTTAAGCAGGTTCGGCGCATCTTTCCGGTCAAGCCGTTTTGCATTTTTAACATCACCATAACCAGGAGTAAGCGGGTCGCCCGGGTAAAGCGGAATATCTTCTACCGAACCACGTTGCACTCCGTACTCATTACGGAAAGGTCCCTTAGGATACGCATCGCCCTGGTAGTACCCATCATCCTTCGGGTCGGAATATATTATGCATCCTATGGCGCCATGTTCCTGTGCCAGCCTGGGTTTTATACCGCGCCATGAACCGCCATAACGTGCAATCACTATTTTTCCTTTTACACTTATACCCATTTTATCCAATGCCTCATAATCATCAGGAACGCCCCTGTTGACGTAAACCAGCTCTGCTGTTACATCTCCATCTGCCGAAAAACAGTTATATGTCGGCAACTGCTCACTTGTCTGTGATGATGTTTTATCTTCTTTCAAAGAGGGTTCCTGTAATTGTGCTTTATATTGAATGGGCGATACTGCTTCGAGCAGGCGTGTTTTAGGCGTAGGAAATAAAGTGTAGAATGTATCAATGCGGGCATCGAACCCCCATTCGCGATATTTTTGCAATATGAATTGAGCATTGGCTTTGTCGTGTGCCGAGCCCAGATTGTGTGGATAAGCTGATAATGTTTTGTCGAAATAATCAATATCCGATACTTTAATCAGGCTATCGTACCTCATTTCAAGTTTTTGCTGTGCTTTTATATCGGCATCAGAAAATCCTGAATAATCCTTATGTGAATTATCTAATGAAAAACCTGAAAGCAATACAATAGTAATAACCAATGTTGCTTTAGAGTATAGTTGTTTCGTCATTTTATATAATGTATACTCACAAAAATAACAAAGCCCCGCAATATTGCAGGGCTTCACTTATCTCTGTATCAAATTCCTCCTTATTGCTTTACAAACTTCTGAGTTAAAACAACACCATTGCTGTTTTCTATGCTTACAAAATACAAGCCAACAGGCAACAAAGAAACATCAACAGGCTGAGAGCCCTGAACCTTCCTTATATATTGTGAAGAAAGTTCTTTGCCGGTTATGTCCATAATTTTCAGCGTCGCTCCACCTACCAAGGGTTGAGAAAAAGACAAATAAAGTGTTTTACTAACCGGGTTCGGGTAAGCACTTATTTTCTCAGACACATTAATTTCATTTATGCCAAGTACCCCGGTTATCATCCTTACCTCGTTATTATTTCTATCTGCAACATATAGGTTTCCGGTTTTATCCATACAAACACCGCACGGAGCGTTAAAGGTTGCCAATGTATCCATTGCGTTAGTAGAACCTGATGCTCCTGAGCCGGCTAAATGGCTGATAGCACCTGTTGAAACAACTACTCTATCTATCCGGTTCTGGCCTGCATCACCCACATATACATTGCCAAGAGAATCCGCTGCTATTCCCCATGTTCCGCCGAAACCCGTTGGGCCTGCCACAGTGGTAACAACACCGCTTGAAATAACTATCTTTCGTATCAAATCGTTGTAATAGTCAGCAACATATAAGTTACCGTTATCGTCAGTAGTTACACCTATTGGGTGACTAAATTTTGCCGCTGTACCTGTACCATTGCTAGTTCCCGCTGTAGTAGATCCGGCCAACGTAGTAACTACACCACTCGAAATAACTATCTGCCTTATTTCATTATTAAGCTGATCAGCAACATATAAATTACCACTTCTATCCGCAACAACAGCCGATGGCTCACTAAAACTAGCCGCTGTACCTGTACCATTACCAGAACCACTTGTTCCCGAACCTGCCAGGGTAGAAACCACACCACTGGAAATAACTATCTTCCGTATCAGGTTATTACCATAGTCGGCTACGTATAGATTGCCCAAGCCATCACAGGCCACTCCTGTTGGGGCGCTGAAGCTAGCTGCTGTACCGGTTCCGTTATTAGATCCTCCGGTTGTAGAGCCAGCTAAGGTTGTAACCACACCACTTGAGATAACTATTTTCCGTATCTGGTTGTTATTATAATCGGCTACGTATAAATTACCACTGTTATCAGCGGCTACTCCTATTGGCCAATTTAGCCCGGCGGCTGTGCCTGTTCCGTTACCGGAGCCCGCTGTGGTAGAACCTGCCAACGTTGTTACAATTTGTGCATTTGCAATTCCAAAAATGCAAATGAAAGCACATGATAAATAAGTGTTAAGATGTTTCATGATAGAGTGTTTAGTTTGTTTATGAATAGTTCAACAAATATATAAAAAATCTTAAGATATTCTAAATAACAAAGTCCTGCAATATTGCAGGGCTTTATTTATTAATAATCAAATTTTTGGATTAAAATAGATATGAATACTTTCTACTTCTGTATCATTAACTTGCCCCTTGTTAGAATATTATCTCCGGAATTTATCACATAAAAATATATGCCTGCTGGTAAAGCAGATGTATTTTCTGTTACTCTACTTTCCGAAGCCGGTAAGTTCCAATTTACCAATTTGTGCCCAAGAATGTCATATAGACTAAGACACAACGCAGAATTATCAGAGGGATTAGTGTACTCAACAGTCATTTCGCTGCTGGCAGGGTTGGGATAAACCTTATATTCATTTATTGCCTCATCTCCCAGTTTATTACTAAGGTTTCCTTCTTTTATAACATAAGTACAACCTCCAGGGCAGGAACCGGGCGACTGGCTATTCCATTGATAGTTAGTGCTACCACAAGGGTTATCTACTTCTACATAAATATTGTAGCTATAATTACATTGAAATTCCTGGTCAGTAGTTCCGTCATTCGGAACTGCGGTTGTGGCAAAGAAAGTGCTACCCCCATTAATAGACCATTTATATTCTTCTGCGCTCGTGACTGCAGGAATAGTAGCATAATAATAACATGATGACGCTTCCCTTGTAAAGGTAAGAGTACCACCAGGGGTACCTGGGTTAGGATAACTTGTAACAGATAAAGTGCCTACATTACTTGCACTGCCAGAAGGGCACCCATTAGCTGTAACTGTAATAGTCCCTGTACCAGTGCCGGTAGTAGTAGTGTTGATAGTACTGGTAGTAGAACTACCTGATAGGAAAGAAGGGACACTATTAGTTCCTGTCGTTACACTCCATGCATAAGCCGACAATAAGCCTCCTTCCGTTGAAGAAGCGGTATAAGTTTCATTGCTTGTACTACAGAAATCAGTAGTTCCGCTTACTGAGGTCGTATAGCAATTAAATGTAAGTGTAGCAGGATAGAATGTAGCATCATATGGGTCGTAAACTTGTTCCACCACAGTTACAGTACCTGAATTAACTGTAAATGCTACTCCATCAGTAGAATATGACTGTATGGAATAAGATCCAGTCCAGCTAGTCCAGTAAGCAGATCCATTCGGTACGAACCAACCGCTTGGGCAATTATTAACATATATCCCAATCGCTTCACCTGCACATACATTATAAGTACCACCAAGGTAACTTACATTTATATGCGCTGACATTGGTTTGAAGGAGCACAGCATAATAAATGCAATGCATGCAGTTTTTGTAATTTGTTTAAGGTTTTTCATTTTGTTTAGGATTTAGATTGGTTACAGAATTAATTAAAATTGCGTTTTCATTTTTTCGTACCTCCTTTTTTATTGAATTTGTTACCATGTTTATAAAATAAATAGGCGTGATAAATAGCCTATCGACCGCAATTCTTTATGCAGTTAATAAACTATTTACACGCCTGTAGTTCGTGTTTATTACCTATCCTATTTTACTGTCTTCCCTCTAAAAAAATTATATCATTTTTAAATTCTCCTCTCTCTATTGAATAGCAACCTTAATCACTCTCTGGAAGTTATCGTTGCCAAGGCGAACAATGTATACAGCCTTTGCAAGAGGTGCAACATTAAAAGAAGTTTCAAGCTCGCTATTGATAGGTATCAAAACGTTCTGCATCAGCCTTTTACCGCTAACATCAAATAGTTCAACAACTATCCTTTCGCCAACAGGTAACCCTTCGCCTTTTACAATTAATGTATTGCCATCCTGGTGTGTTGTAAGTTCTGCACCGGGAGAAGTAATATTTTGAACATCTAGTGGTACACAGACAGGGACCTGGAAGGAAAATATCCTTGTACCTGCGTTAATGCCATTTCCCGCACCATTTTCAGCATACATATTAGTACCCCAGAAAGTAATTCCATCAATAGGGTCAACCGATAGGTGAGAGTAGTCGCCCCAACGGTTACCCGGCGACTGGGGAGTATTTACTAACGTATTGCCCGAAACAACTGTAGTTTCTGCAACGGTCATGGAATCAAGTGGGTCGCAATGCCTTCTTCCGGTAAAACGTAAGCCTGGATATACGGAAGTACGGTCTGAAACAGAATATTGCAGTCCAATGTCTCCATTCTGGTTCATGGCAATGGATCCTTCCCAACGGCTAATACCATCACTGGGTGCAAAGGTCGATTGCTGGTAAATACTCCATAATTGAGTTGCTGTGTCCTGGCGCAATTCGTACCAACGGATACCTGCTGTGGGTGCCGCCAATGTTCCGACATTAACCGGGAACTGCATTACCGCCGAATTGTAGCTCGACCACCTTAAATAAGGTATCCTGTAGCCAAAATAACCATCGGTAGAAGCTAACAGATTAGCACTGTTATTACCGGGTTGTGGAATAATATTATCAAAAGCCTCGGTATTACTGAAATTAGATGTAAATGCCGACGGAATAAGGTGTTGGTAATTACCATCAATTGTTCCCGTTTTCGTGGCCCAGTCAACTGTTATTTTTTCAATAATAATAGAGTCTGTTGTGCTAGTGCAGCCCCAAGTGCCGTCCCAATAATAAAAAAGATATTCAGGTGCATTAGCCGGAGGCAACGTTCCATCACAGTCTAAAAACATAGGGCAGAAAAAGTCTCCTTCGCAACCATTACCCGACGATGACCATGCTGCAGGGCCATAATTCCATGGCATTGCAATAAACGCGGCATGCTTACTGCCAATAAGCATACTATCGCGCTCATATGCTACAACCATATCGGGGCTACTGCAATTACAGGTCATGTAATAACCATTTCCCCATACATGGTATTTTGGGTAGTCGTCAAAACTGGCAGAATACGGAGCAAAAGCATAAAGCCAATAAGCACCTGCAGGGTCATTGGTTTTAGAAACAGCAAACAATAAAGTATCTATGTTGCTATTTGAGCCTATTCCTCCCTCAAATTCAGTAATAATCCACCGGTCAGCCATTTTATCATACATGGTAACAGGATCACCACAGTCACATTCTCCAAGCTTACCGAAAAGAGCGTCTAAATCAGTTTGGGGAATATAAGGATTGCCTGACTTATCCCATGCAGCAAAAGTGCTATTGATAGTTTGCACATAGTAATTACTTCCAATCATACCATTAGGGTCCTGCGGATATGAGCCTAAGCCGTCTTGACCCTCAAAATTTTCAATAGTAGAAGCTACTTTGTGCCCCTGCTCTGTTTGAAGGGCTTCATCGCGTTTGAAATTAGTTAAATCGCCCGGATGATGTGCGTTTTTTGCAAACTCTTCTTCGGCTTGAGCATCGGCAGTTGGGCCAAAATGCGCGGTAAGTTTATCTAATCCTTTAGCTTTACGTTCGGCAATAATGTCGCGCAGGGGCTTTGTCGATTTCACCCAGTAACATTCCCTATAAAGAGAACCGTTTTTGTTCTGGATTTCTTTCGGCGACTCTTGTGCTGAAAGAGAAATTGCACAAACAATTCCAGTGGTAAGTAAAAGTATTTTTTTCATCATGTTGAAGTTTATTAATCAAATGTATTAATTCTTACTCTAATTTCCAAATATATGGCCCAGCTTAGATGAAACACCCCTATATAGCTGATTGTGTAGTAATAAAGCTTAACTAATGAATATAATTATGATTTTTACAGTGGTATTCAATATAGGGTACAATAGTTTTTATCTTTCTTATAAAATATGAAGTCAAAATTGCTATTTAATTTCCTACTGCTTTTTGCATTTGCAAAAACGCTGTCCTCTCAAACGGTAAGTAATTACCCTGCAACCGAGGTTTATTTAATCAATATCAGGCAAAGTGGAAACAATTTTAGTTTAGCCGACAGTGCTAACCCTGTTAATATCAGTAACAACAAGGGCTACGATAACCAGCCCATATTTATTGAACCCCTCAATTCAATCGCCTTTGTAAGTTCGCGGAATAACGGACCCACCGATGTATATTTATATGATCTCGCTACTGGAAATGTTACTCAATTCACTAATACTACTGAAGCAGAATTCTCACCTAAGCTTACGCCTGATGGTAAATTTATTTCAGTAGTAAAAGGGGCTGAACAAAACTTAACACGTATATCGCTTGACGGAAAAACAACTGAAAAACTATACACATGTAAGGATTCAATTGGTTATTACTGCTGGATTGACAGCGATGAAATTGCAGCCGTAGTCCTTTCAAAGCCCATATCGCTTAAATTGATTGACATAAAAACAAAGACCGAGAAATTTATAACTGACAGCGTTGGGCGAAGCCTATTTAAATACCCTGCCGATAACGAAATTATACTGTGCCGTACGTTGAAAAAGGGGAACTCTATTTGGTGCTATAGTATAAAGCCTGGAGTAGGCCCTTTACCAAGGGGCTTTTATCAGTTGATTGAGTTGCCGCTTAATACCGAGGATTTTTATTTGACTTACGATGGTTGGATATTCTCTTCAAATGGAAGTGCCATTGTTTACTGCAACATTAATAAAATCGGAGCAGGGTGGCAGGTATTGGCTGATATGAAAACCATGGGAATATCAAAGATTTTCCGCCTTTCGGTAAGCCAGCAGAAAAACAAACTAGCATTTGTAGCCGAAGAGAAATAGCGAGATTAATTTCTTATCAATTCAGTATTGAATAAAAGAACTACTCTACACTTGCTGTATGAATCAGGATTGTAAACATTGTCCCTTGCTTTAAGCCATCTCACCGAATATCTCCCTGTTTTCTTACAATAGAACAGTAACTTTAAGTTGAATCAATCTAACAGCAAAATGAATACTGCGGCGTCCCTGCTTTTTAATTTATCTTTGAGCCTCCAAACGTATATCGAACCATGAAAGGCACTATACTTATTATTGATGATGAAGATAAGTTACGTTCCTTGTTATCGCGCATAATAGGGCTGGAGGGGTACGTAGTATATGAGGCTGCCACAATAAAGGATGGCTTAAAAAAAATGGAAAATAGTAGCATTGATGTTGTAGTAACAGATGTAAAGCTTCCTGATGGTAACGGTGTTGAACTTACTCAGAAAATAAAATTGCTATACCCGCAAACAGAAGTAATTGTATTGACCGCTTATGGTACTATTGCTGATGGGGTGAAAGCCATTAAAATGGGGGCTTTCGACTATATTACCAAAGGGGACGATAACGATAAAATTATTCCCCTTCTATACCGCGCTGCAGATAAAGCCCAGTTGCAGCAACGCGTTAAGCAATTAGAAAATAAAATAAGTAAAAAATACGGATTTGAAAATATTATAGGCACATCAAAGCAAATAAAAGAGGCAATAGAACTGGCCCGCAAAGTAGCAGCTACTGAGGCTACTGTTTTATTACTAGGAGAAACAGGCACAGGGAAGGAAGTTTTTGCACAGGCTATTCATTATTCAAGTAATAGAAAGGATAAAAATTTCGTAGCCGTTAATTGCTCTGCTTTTAGTAAAGACCTGTTGGACAATGAATTATTCGGGCACAAGGCAGGTGCTTTTACCGGAGCCAATAAAGAGACCAAAGGTTTATTTGAAGAAGCAAATGGAGGAACTATTTTCCTTGATGAAATTGGTGAAATGGATATTGACTTGCAGGCTAAGCTTTTGCGTGTGCTTGAAACAAATGAGTTTATGAAGGTGGGGGACAGCAAGCCCACTAAAGTAAATGTCCGTGTTATTGCAGCCACTAATCGCGATTTACTGAAAGAATCGGAGAGCGGCAAGTTTCGCTCCGACCTATATTACCGCTTGGCTGTTTTCCAGGTACCACTGCCCGCATTACGTGAGCGCAAGAAAGACATAGAGATGATGGCCCAGCACTTTCTTAGCCAGTTTTCTGAAAAGGTAAATAAGCCAACACCAAAGATGAGCAATGAGTTTATAGAGAAACTGAGAGAGTATAACTGGAAGGGCAACATACGTGAATTGAAGAATATTATGGAACGCATAGCAATACTATCAGATAACCGCATACTTACTATAGATGACCTGCCACTTGAAATAAGAAATTGTTCAACCGAAACAAATGCTTCCTCGTTCTCGATTGCAGAGGTGGAGAAACAGCACATAAAAAAGGTGCTTGAGCATACTAAAGGTAACAAGACAGAAGCCGCACGCCTTATGGGTATCGGGTTGACTACCCTGTACCGTAAACTTGAAGAGTATAAAATGCAGTAGTACGATTTCTCTGGAAAGATCTGTACATCTGTGTATCTTTGTCTTCTATAAAAATACTGACACTATTTTAAATGGTAACCAGGTTAAAAAGAACTTTCTTTAATGGTCTTTTAAGGGCACTGATAGAAATAGGCTCGGTAATTTTTCTGTTCTATGCTAATTTATTGATGGGTGAGTTTACCCGGACAAATAATGTGCCTGGAAAGACATTTGCCATGGCCACAAACGATATTTTTACAGCCACTACTTTTTCTATTGCTACCGTAACCGGTATAATTGGTTATATGGTATTTGAATTTCTGAGAAGAAAATTCAGGTAGGTAATCTCACACCCTTCCAAAATGAAAATACCCTTTCCTAAATGGTAAGGTATTTCAGTAATAGATCCACTTTTCTGCAAAATTTTATTTGTTTAATGTATTGATCGCCAATATGTTTATTCTCGTTCATTCCTTTATACCATGCACTGGCACAGGGTTTGTATTATATAAGGCAAAAGCGTAAAACAATGGCAATTAAAATTTTCAGAAAACTTGCTAAGAAAAAAAACTCAAAGAAAAGAAGTAATAAACAATTAAAACACAAAAGTCATGGGAAGAATAGTGCATGAAAGAGGCAAATGTATTGCCCAGGTAGGCCACTTAAAAATATTCCAGAAGAACAAAACCGAAGTAAAGGAAGTAAATGGAATAAAAAAAGAATCAACTATTGGTACTGTAATATCTATTTATAATGGGAAAAAGATGGTGACAGGAGAAACAGGCTTTAAAAATAAAGCAGCGGCCATTGCTAGAGCCAATGAACTTATAAAAGCTCACATAGTGTTTCCTGAAATGTTTACAATACGAGCCGCATAAGGATGTTCTTAAAGCTTAAAGCACTTCAATGTATTTCTGTAAAACATAATTAATATGAATAGCAAAGCATTAAAAAGAGAAGCAATAAAAGGGAACCTGGTCGGAATCCTTTTTTGGATGGTAGTATTGGCATTAGTATATATACTCTAAATGATGCTCGTACCAAAATGAAAATAACCCTTCCAAAACGAAAGAGTTATTTTATCAATGCTTCTTACAATTATTATCGTAATAGTTTGAATATCAATATTTTGTATTATTTGTGATTGCTTTGGCACAAGGTTTGTAATTATAAGTAAAGGTTCCGGCATACTGATTTCTCTCATGAAATACATTGAGGGACGTCATACGTAAAAGATATTACTGATGTGACTTTTGAAATATGAGACAGATGGAAAAAGAATCGAAAACAAAAGAGAGGTTATTGCTAGCATTTGTATGGGCAGTATCGCTGGCTATAGTATATATGGTCTCCCTGAAAATTAAAATATTATTTCACTAACTAATAAAATGCAAAAACTATGCTAACACTTATTCTTTTTGGCGGGTGCCTGGCAGGAATGTGGCTTCTATTCAAATCAATTAACTTTTTCGATAAAATCTAAAATTATGGTTGTACTATTTATTTTATGTGTGGCAGTGTTCTGCTACCTGGTTTATGCACTAATTAAACCGGAAAAATTTTAGAGATATAACTCATTTATACTAATTGGTATTATGAACACAGAAATTACAGGCGTTATTGTTACATACGGCATCACCTTGCTGCTGGCCATTCCATTGGGAAGGTATATTGCCAAGGTATTTGCAGGTGAAAAAGTATGGACAGATTTTCTTAAGCCATTTGAACGGTTAATTTTTAAGCTTTCGGGTATCGACCCTACTGAGGAAATGTCCTGGAAGGGGCATATGAAGGCAATGCTAACTATAAGTTCGTTGTGGCTTATATATGCTTTTTTTGCCCTTATCTTCCAGGATAAATTGCCGTTGAACCCCGACCATAACCCGGGCCAAACGCCCGATCTGGCTTTCAATACAGCAATAAGCTTTTTGGTAAACTGTAACCTGCAGGATTATAGCGGTGAAACCGGGGTAACCTATTTCACCCAGTTATTTGTACTTATGTTCTTGCACTTTATGAGTGCTGCATCGGCCATAGCTGCTATGATGGTTATTTACAAAGGGTTGAAAGAAAAAAGTACAAAAACATTGGGTAACTTCTGGAATTTCTTTGTGAAAAGTATCACAAGGTTCTTATTACCCGGCGCTATCGTTATTGCAATTATTCTTGCATTTAATGGCACACCTGCAAGCTATAAGGGCGCCGATACTGTAATAACCATGCAGGGCGATACCTCGCATGTATCGCGCGGCCCGGCAGCGGCTATGATAGCTATAAAGCACCTGGGTACGAATGGTGGCGGATGGTTCGGAGCGAACTCTGCGCACCCGTTTGAATGCCCTAACTACCTTACCTATATGTTAGAGATGATTGCGCAGGTGGTTATACCTATTGCGTTAATATTTGCTTTAGGGTATTATTTAAATAAGAAGAAGTTTGCCTACGTAATTTTCGGGGTAATGACTATCGGAATGTTACTGTTCCTGATACCAACTTTGCAGGCAGAAATTAAAGGCAATACAGAAATTGCCCAAATGGGAATAAGCGCAACAAATACCGCAATGGAAGGTAAAGAAGTGCGCTTTGGCGTGCCTGCTACGGCATACTGGAGCACAGTTACAACTATTATCTCCACCGGCTCGGCCAATGGCGCACACGACAGTTACATGCCCATGACAACTGCAACACAGTTAATGGGTATGATGGTAAACTGCTTTTATGGTGGTTGCGGCGCAGGCTTTATGAACTATTACATATTTATCATAATAGCAGTGTTTATTTCGGGCCTTATGGTTGGCCGCACGCCTGAATTTATGGGTCACAAACTGGAGGCCAAGGAAATGAAAATTGCTTCGATTGCAGCCTTACTACACCCCTTCCTTATATTATCGTTCACTGCACTGGCATGTTTTGTTTTTGTTAGTTTTCCTGATGCCCACTGGGGTGTTCAGCCCAAAAACTGGCTGGGCAACCCTGGGTATCACGGATTTTCAGAAATGCTTTACCAGTATACCTCTTCAGCTGCCAACAATGGTTCTGCCATGGGCGGATTAAATGTAGGTTTTTCACCCGGTTCTCCCACCAACGTCTTCTGGAACGTTACCACGGGTATTGTACTGTTCTTTTCAAGGTTTATACCCATCATTGGCCCCGTGGCTATTGCAGGTATAATGGCCGAAAAGAAATATATACCTGAATCGGCCGGTACATTGAAAACCGATACGGGAACATTTGGTTTAATGACTATGGCGGTAATTATAATTATTGCAGCTCTTGCATTCTTCCCTTCACTGGCGCTTGGCCCGTTCGCTGAACTTTTTGGAATGAAATAACTGAATATAATATTTGAACTATGACTAAAAGACAAAGAACGACTTCACTTTTTCAGAAAGACTTGGTAAACACAGCCCTGAAGCAGTCGTTTGTAAAACTTAACCCCAGGATATTGCTGCATAACCCTGTTATGTTTACAGTGGAGATAGGCACTATTGTAATGGCTGTTGTAACAGCAAACATTCTTCTTAATCACGATAAAACACAAGGCACGTTCCTTTATAACCTTATTATTACATTAATACTGTTGCTTACTGTTTTGTTTGCCAATTTTGCTGAAGCACTTGCAGAAGCCCGTGGTAAAGCACAGGCTGATTCGTTACGAAAAACAAGGGAAGAAACCCCGGCCAAGAAGGTATTACCTGTAGGTGAAATGTATGTGGGCGAAATTCAGATTGTAAACTCATCGACCCTGCAAAAAGGTGATGTATTTGTTTGCGAAACGGGGGATATTATACCTATTGATGGTGAAATAATAGAGGGTCTTGCATCAATAGATGAAAGCGCTATTACCGGTGAAAGTGCTCCCGTAATTCGCGAATCGGGAGGCGATAAATCTTCCGTTACAGGTGGCACAAAAGTATTGTCAGATAAAATAAAGGTGAAAGTTACCGCCCAACCTGGCGAAAGCTTTTTAGATAAAATGATCGCATTGGTTGAAGGTGCATCGCGCCAGAAAACACCTAATGAAATTGCGCTTACTATTCTGCTTGCAGGTTTTACACTCGTATTTATTATTGTATGTGTAACATTAAAGCCTTTCGGCGACTATGCACAAACACCAATTACTATTGCGGCCTTTGTATCGTTGTTCGTGTGCCTTATACCTACCACCATAGGCGGACTGCTTTCAGCAATAGGCATTGCAGGTATGGACAGGGCATTGCGTGCTAATGTAATTACTAAATCGGGTAAAGCTGTTGAAACAGCAGGCGATATTGATACCCTGTTGCTCGATAAAACAGGTACAATAACAATCGGTAATCGCAAGGCCACTAATTTTTATCCCACCAAAGGTGTAGATGATTTTATGTTTATACAGAAATGTATGATGGCATCATTGGCCGATGAAACACCCGAAGGTAAATCAATAGTAGAACTTGCTAAGGAGAGAAATGTAACTACTCCCACAGGTTTTGATATAAAGAAGGCACAGCTTATTAACTTTACGGCTGAAACAAGGTCAAGTGGCATTAACCTTTCTGAAAGCATGCAAATACGTAAGGGCGCTTTTGATGCTATACGGAAAATTGCTGCTGATGCGGGAAATATATTCCCTGCCGATACTGAACAAAAGGTGAAAGATATTTCATCGAACGGTGGTACGCCACTCGTTGTTTCCGAAAACAAAAAGGTTATTGGCGTAATAGAATTGCAGGATATTATTAAGCCCGGTATTAAAGAACGCTTTGAACGCTTGCGTAAGATGGGAGTGAAAACGGTTATGGTAACCGGCGACAACCCGCTTACAGCAAAATTTATTGCTGAAAAAGCCGGTGTAGATGATTTTATTGCAGAGGCTAAGCCGGAAGATAAAATGAACTACATACGCCTGGAACAAGGTCAGGGTAAACTTGTGGCTATGATGGGCGACGGTACCAACGATGCTCCTGCACTTGCACAGGCCGATGTGGGTGTTGCCATGAACAGCGGTACACAGGCTGCCAAAGAAGCAGGCAATATGGTAGACCTGGATAACGATCCTACCAAGCTTATTGAAATAGTGGAAATAGGAAAGCAGTTGCTTATGACACGCGGTACACTCGCTACATTCAGTATTGCAAATGACGTGGCAAAATACTTTGCAATTGTCCCAGCTCTTTTCATTGTTACTATTCCATCGTTGCAGGCCCTTAATATTATGGGATTAAAAAGCCCTGAAAGCGCCATACTCTCTGCTGTCATTTTCAATGCTATAATTATTCCATTGCTTATTCCATTGGCATTAAGAGGTGTGCAGTATAAGCCTATTGGTGCAAGCGCATTATTACGTAGGAATTTGTTGATTTATGGTATTGGCGGCATTATAGTGCCATTCATCGGAATAAAGCTTATTGATATGCTCATTGGATTAGTAATGTAATTAAAAATAGAATTGTCATGAAAAAATATCTCATTCCATCGTTTAGGCTCACACTTGTTCTACTGGTGTTGCTTTGTGTAATATACCCCCTCTTTATTGCTTTGGTGGCTAAAGCGGCTCCCGGAGGAGGTGATGGTATAACTGTTACCTATAAAGGAAAGATTGTAGGTTATGAAAATATAGGCCAGGCTTTTAAAAGCGATAGATATTTTCAACCACGACCTTCCGCTGCCGGATATAATGCAGCCGGTTCAGGTGCAAGTAACAAGGGCCCTACAAACCCCGATTATTTAAAATCGGTACAGTCAACTATCGATACCTTTATGAGGCATAACCCTGGTATTAATAAAGCCGATATACCTGCCGAACTGGTAACAGCATCGGGTAGCGGATTAGATCCCGACCTTAGTCCTGAAGGCGCAAAAATTCAGGTTAAACGTATTGCCGCTTTACGCGGAATACCGGAACAGGATTTAATGAAACTTGTAGATACACATACAGAAGGGCCTTTACTCGGCTTATTTGGCCCGCCTAAAGTAAATGTATTAAAACTTAACATTGCTCTAGATGAACTTAAACAGTAAAATAGTATCTCTAGTTGTCGGCTTTTGTACCCTTGGTGCATTACCCCTCTCTTCCCAGAATGCGGGTATGAGAGTATGCAGTACTATAGGCGGAGTTTATATGACCTCGGGGGACTATAATAAAGGCACTCTTTCACTATCATTTGATTGCAAATCATCGGGAAAAATAAAACTACACCATTTTTTTGCAGGAAGGTATGTTGATATTATAGCTGATGGTAAGAAAACAAAGCTTAACAAAGACAGCATTTTCGGTTATCATAATTGCAAAAATGAGGATTACAGGTTCTATAAAACATACGATGAGGAGTTCCTTATACGGGAAAATAAGGGCATTGTAATTTACTCATCCTATGTAAGGGTACCTTCTTCTAATATGAAAGAAAATAAAGTTGAAATGAAATATTTTTTCAGTAAAACTATTAACTCTGAAATTAGGCCTTTAACTATACTTAATCTAAAAAGGGCATTCCCCGACAATTCTAAGTTTCACGACATGCTTGAAATGGAATTTGGAGGCGGAGAATCTCTTGTAGCTTATTCTGTTACAGACAAAATGTATAAAATCAATGTTCTTTTTAATCAATCAAATCTTAACTAGCAAACACAACAATTATAAATAACACAATATGAAAACAACAACAATAGCGTTTTTGACTTTAGCGGCATTAGCGCTTAACCAATACGCTAATGCGCAGACAGCACCTGCTAAGGATACGGCAAAAAAGATAGCTGACCAGACTCCATTTGATAACATGGACCTGACATGGATAAATGGGAATGACAGGAGGGACTCATCTATTTTCAAAATTCCTTATTTTTCACCTGAAATTTTCGTAGATGCAAATGCTACTTATTCATTTGCCAATCCTATTGACCATACCGTTGTAGGCTCTACGGCCTTGGCACGTGACAATGAAATGGAAATTTCACAATTAGGCTTTGGTGGAGATTTTAATTACGGAGGCGCACGTGCAAGATTCATAACACAATTAGGAACCCGTGATGAGGTTGTTCCGCGTAATGATTACAGTGGTTACCGTGGCCAATATGATTTGCAGGATGCGTATCGTTATATAAGTGAAGCTTACGGAGGATATCACTTTAACTGTATGCATGGTATTAACGTTGACGGTGGGTTGTTCATGTCATATATCGGCCTCAATTCATATTACCAGGTTGAAAACTGGGATTACCAGGCTTCATATACATCTGATAATACTCCATGGTTTTTTAATGGAATACGTACCCAAATATTTCCATCTAATAAATTAAAAGTTGAATTATGGATTATTAACGGATGGCAGAGCTATGCTACTTTTAACGATATGCCTGGTTTTGGAGGTGTTATTGAGTGGCACCCTACTGAGAATGTTAAAGTAATAAGTAACAACTATATTGTTGGTTCTGATGATGCAGGAGCAGTGGGCAGGCATAGGTTCCATACCGATAACAGTTTCTTATTGCGTTACTTCCACAGGCCAAAATCAAGTAAAGGAGTTACGCAAATGGCATTCTCTTTCACCGGCGACCTTGGCGAAGAAACCGGTGACGGTGTAAATGGTTTTAATGGATTTAAGGACTCTTCAAATGGCGTTTATGCACAATATTTTGCCAGCGCCATGTTCTATAACCGTATCTGGTTCGCTCATGGTAAACTGGCATGGTTAGTTGGGGGCGGTGTTATGACTAACCCAGGCCGTTACCTGGTACTTGAACCTACGGGACAGGCAAGCGATTTGCCAACTCCGGCTGCTGTGCAATTATCAAACGGAAGCGTATTACAAACTACATTGCAGTCAGGCATAGATCCTTTCACGCAGAATCCAGGTAACCAATTTAATGCCTGGGACTGTTCGACCAATATTGCCTGGATGCCAAGCCAGAGTTTTGAATTTAAACTAGAATATGTTCACCGCTGGGCCAGTGTGCCTTATTTCGCAGGTCCTGGCGGAGTTACCTCTCCAACAGGGTATACTACAACACCGGTTCTAATTCAGCAGGCTAACGGAAGTTATGCAAGCATTCCAGGCTGGGCACCTGACCTGAGACAGACAGAGGACCGTATCATAATAGCATTCCTGGTTAGGTTCTAAATAGAGCCTAAACAGTGTAACTTTGCCGTATGACCGAAAACGAGCAAAGAGCCTACAAATTCCTTGAACTTATCCGTGAATCAAAGCGTGGTAAGTTCAAGGTTTATATAGGTATGAGTGCGGGAGTGGGTAAAACCTACCGCATGTTGCAGGAGGCACATACGCTTTTAAAAAATGGTATAGATGTTAAATTGGGCTACATTGAGACCCATAACAGGAAAGAAACACATGATTTACTCGAAGGGCTTCCGCTGATACAAAGGCGGAAGCTTTTTTATAAAGGCAAGGAGTTAGATGAAATGGATGTGCAAGCCATTCTTAACATTCACCCGGAAGTGGTAATAGTAGATGAACTGGCGCATTCAAATATACAGGGCAGTAAAAATGAAAAGCGCTGGCAGGATGTAGTGGAAATACTGAATGCAGGTATTAATGTAATAAGCGCGGTAAACATACAGCACCTGGAAAGCCTTAACGGTGAAATACAGGAAATAACAGGCATTGAGGTAAGCGAACGTATCCCCGATAAGGTTTTGCAGATGGCTGATGAAGTTGTGAATATTGACCTTACGGCCGATGAACTTATAACCCGGCTTAAAGAGGGCAAGATATACGACAAAGCAAAGATTGAAACCGCTTTAGGGAATTTCTTCCGTTCAGAAAAAATATTGCAACTGAGAGAACTTGCTTTACGCGAGGTTACATCGCAGGTAGAGAGAAAGATAGAGAATGAAATTCCCAGAAATACGGCTTTGCGCCCTGAACGATTTTTGGCTTGCGTTAATAGTGAGAACGAGACAGCTAAAATGATTATACGTAAAACAGCACGTCTGGCTTCATATTATAATTCGAAATGGTTTGTGCTATATGTCCAAACGCCTAAGGAAAACCCTCAAAATATAAACCTTGCTGACCAACGCCACCTTATTAATAATTTTAAAACAGCCACAGAGCTCGGGGCAGAGGTAATACAGGCGCAGAATCGGAACGTTACAAATGCCATAGTTGAAACAGCAAAGGAGAAGAATATAACTACCATATGCATCGGTAAACCTCACTTCAGCCTCATAAAATCTATTGTAAGTACAAACCTGTTCGATCAGTTGCTTATAAAACTAACCGATTCGGATATTGATATCGTAATATTGTCATGATAAAACTCCGCATAAAGACAAAACTTGCACTGGGGCTCGGCTTCTTTTTTATAATGATTGTAATGATAGGCGGTGGTGGGCTATATACCATTAACCGACTTGCCGGTGAAGCCAAGAATATTCTTAAGGCTAATTATGAAAGCATTGAATATGCTGAAAATATGGAGCAGGCTTTAGACCTATATGATATTAACAAGCAAAATGCTATAAATCTGTTTGAAAAAAACCTGAAAGCACAGGAAAATAATATTACTGAAGTGGGCGAGCAGGAGGCTACGAATAAAGTACGCCAGTTATTTGAACAATTAAAGACCACTGTGCAACCATCGCAAACGCAATTAAAGGAATTGCGTACGTGCATATATGTAATTAATGACCTGAACACAGCCGCATTATTGAGAAAGAATAATGAAACCCAGCAAACGGCTGAAAAGATGAGAATTTACCTGGCCATACTGGTTACTATTTCGCTGCTTATCTCCTTTACATTCCTTGTTAACTTCCCGGGTTATATTGCTAACCCCGTAAGAAAACTAACCGAAGGTATTAAACAAATCGCTGATAAAAATTATACCCAGCGAATTTACATTGAGAAGGGTGATGAATTTGGTGAATTAGCTGAAGCATTTAATACCATGGCACAGGAACTAAATGATTATAACAACAGTAACCTGGCCAAAATTATTTTTGAGAAGAAACGTATTGATACTATTATCAATAATATGAAAGACCCGATAATAGGGTTTGATGAGAAGATGAGCGTGCTATTTGTCAATGCTTCTGCTATAAAAATACTGGGCGTTACTGAAAATGACCTTTTAGGTAAATATGCACCTGACATTGCATTGAGAAATGATTTACTGCGTACACTAATAAGTACAGATGGTATAACGGCGCCATTAAAAATTTATGCCGACAATAAAGAAAGCTACTTCACCAAAGATGATATTAAGATAATGGCAGATGAACAGCCTATAGGTATGGTTATTGTATTAAGAAATATTACGCAATATAAAGAACTTGATCTTGCCAAAACCAACTTCATCGCTACCATATCGCATGAATTAAAGACCCCAATTTCATCAATTAAAATGAGCCTTAAATTATTAGAAGACACTAGGGTGGGGCTAGTGAATGAAGAACAAAAGAAGCTTATAGGGCATATTAAAGATGATACACAAAGGTTGCTGGGTATAACAGGTGAATTACTCGACCTGGCACAGGTTGAAACAGGCAATATACAGATGCAAAAGCAGTTAGTAGAACCCCGTGTAATGGTTGACTATGCATATAATGCCCTAAAGGTGCAAGCTGAGCAAAAGAAGATAAAAATTGAAATAAACTGCGATTCGGCCCTGCCCAAAGTTAATTGCGATTCTGAAAAAACCGCCTGGGTGCTGGTTAACTTCCTATCAAATGCCATCCGATACAGCCATGAAGATGCGAACATACTTATGCAAGTAAAGCAACAGGGAAGCAGTTTAGTATTTTCTGTACAGGATTTCGGCATGGGTATTGACCCTAAATACAAGGATAGATTATTTGAACGGTTCTATAAAGTACCTAGTGGGGAACAAGGGAAATCGGGAACCGGGTTAGGACTTGCTATAAGCAAAGAGTTTATTATGGCTCAGGGTGGCAATATATGGGTAGAAAGTGAACCGAATAAGGGGAGCAAGTTCAGTTTTGATCTTACCACTTGATATACAGATGATCATCAATCTGTTTCGTAATCCCCGCGAAACTACTTAATTTTCTTTTGATTTCCTTTAATTTCCATTATTTTCTTTATTTATAGACACTTCACCAATAAGGACAGGGTAACTGTGATAATGCTATCCATAGTAACAGTTAAGCCAGCACCAATAGTAACCTGGTCCGTCGGCCTTAAAGTGAAAGGGCGAGCAGAACCACCCAATGTAGTTGTATTACTCCAGTTACCTGATGCAACAGCTGTATAAGACGCCCATGATGCAAAACTGCCATTTATTATTAGTATTGCGGTTATAAGGGATGCGCCAATTTTTATAGAGTTGAGAATTAGTTAAATTTTAATCAAAGCTATAGCTGCTATAGGGGGTATACCTTAATTTCCGGTAGAGTTTAAACTTCCTTATTTAAATCTTTGATTTAAGAGAACTAAAGAAGAAGCATTAAAAAAAGTTACGATCTTTGCTTGGACCCTTTGAAATATTAGCCTTCATTTTAAGCCATCTCACCGAATATCTCCCTGTTTTCTTATAATAGAGCAGTAACTTTAAGTTGAACCAATCTAACAGCAAAATGAATACTGTAGTGCACCATATAACGCATAAGTCTTTAGAAGCAGAAGCACAAAACGATAATAATCTTTTCCGAGTTTTAGGCAAGAAAATAGTTCTGATGTTCAATAAGGAAAGCCATACACTCGGTGAATATATTCTCCTCTATGCCCTTATTTTCTTTGGCTTAATGTTTTTCCTGTTCCTTATGGAGTTGCTGGTTCTTTAGAGCGGTTAAATGTTCAGAAGCATTGAGTCAAGATTCCTGGCACTCATTTTTCTGTCAGCCAGTTTAAATACTTCATTTGCATAATTTTTCTTTTCTATGTTATTCACCCCCAATGGTGATGTACATAGAATGGTTTCGCCCAACATAAGCCTGCCCGTAACAGGGCTTGGTTCCAACCTTGGTGAATGAATATAATACCAATCGAGGGATACTTTATTCTGTAAAACCTTCAATGCCTCTGCCTGGCTGCGCAGAATTACCTTCCATTTACCATAAAACTCAAGCGTATTTTCTACAGGATAATTAACCGGGTGGCCTATTACAATCAGTTTCTCCGCACCCGCTATTTTAGTACCTTCAATAAGCGCCTTCACCGCCCTTAAATGGTCATCGGGTTGAAGATAAACCGGCTCATGTAAAGCAATCACAGCATCAAACCCTTTTGCCAGTTCGGCTATCTTATCCTTATTATTCATGTGGCCATACTGAATATCAAGGTCACGGAGTGTGTTATCAGTTTGCGTAATATCATACATCACGGCCCTGGCTGTATGTTTCCACTTTATTGCCTCCTTCAGCAAAGGCCCCAGTTTTTTAACCGAGGCGCCGAAGATAATTGTCTTTTGCCTACTCATAGAAATAGAGAATTAAGTTTAGCAGGAATGAATTTTTATTGCAAGATAGAATCACTTTTAGGCCCCGGTATTTACTTTTCTGCGAACCACTAAAAAAAAGAAGCAAGAGTGATGAAAATGTCGGTAAATAAAAAGATACATTTTAGAAACGCTCCCTGGACGGGTAATTTTTTTATTGGCACGTATCTGGCTATATAATAGTTTATATGATTCTGAACCAAAACCTATTTTATAATGTTTACCTATGCAAATGACTTGTTAAACCCTTTAAAACCTGCTTTTAACGAATACTAATGGTAGTGACTGTATGTATATTTATTTTTGCATCAGAAATTGATTTTAAGAAAAAACCTTAAAGCGTACTGTTCTTACTTTGAGTGGTGGTAAGAACATATAGGACCGGGGGCATGTAGAGCCATCTACTTCCCCGGTCTCTTTTTTATTGGTAAGGGAATCTGTAGCACGGGGAGAAAGAAGCAGGAGTAACAGAAATGTTCTTGAAAAATTTGACAGTATTCTTTGTAAGGCTTATCGAAAAAGGCTTCTGTTTACCTTTTATTCTGGCTAAATTTATAAATGAATCAAAAACTGAATAGTCATGAGACTGCACCCTGAACATTGGTTTGAAAGAAGTGGCGGCCTTGCCGTAGTAGTAATATGGATAATAAGTATTTTATGTATTGTAATGATGCTATACCTGGGTATTAGGTATTAGGTATTAGGTATTAGAGAAGCAATATATAAATGCACGTAATAGTTCCATTTATTATCTTACTTACCGGAGTGTAGTGGTATGCGCCATAAATAAGAATCTTCCTTTTACTGCATTTGCAATAAAAGGAAGATTCTGTTTGAATAAATTTACACTGGTTTATTCCAGCCTGTCTTCATAATTAAACTCGTGCGTTTCCATCTGGCCCTTTTCTGCTTCATTAAGCAAGGTTGATGTATACTCCTTTAATGGAATCCTTGCCTGGCCCTCGGGATGGGAGAAATAAATCTCATCGCTTACCTGATATTCTCCCGGTTTTTTCCCCGCCTCAGGAGCAACACTATGCAAGTAGCTCCATGAAAGGTTTTTTTCCTTCTGAAGCAGCTTTAATGCTTCCTGCTGAGCCTGTATAACCGGCTTAAAGGAATTATAAAACTCTTCAGTAGCTTCCATACGTTGTTCAAAAGGATGCGATGCCGAAACAATATGCTGCACACCGGCTTCTTTTGTACCCTCTATTACACTACGTGTAATATCAACATGCTCGCGCGGGTTCTTTATACTTGGGGAATACGCATTTATAACCACATCGTGCCCTTTGGCATATTTGGTTACTTCTTCCTTTTTTCTCACATCTCCACGCACCACTTTCAGGTTGGGATGCTTCAGTTTAAATTCATTTTCATCTGTTACAATAGCTGTAACGGTATGCCCTCTCTTCAGGGCTTCTTCTGCTAGGCGCCTGCCCACTTCTCCTGCGGGCGTAAAAAGCGCAATTTTCTGTGTGCTCATAATACTTGGGTTAATAAAGGTTATTACTTTTTAATTTCCACGTGCAAGGTAGATATACTTGTTATTTTTTGTTACAATTTTTCTGTAAACACAACAAAAGTTTATTTTAATACACAAAAAATATAGATATAAAATCTCATTACAGATTTAATCCGGATATATGAATTGCAAAATTCCTGTTACCAGATACTTTATTTCCACCTGTTGTATTCGTACATTCAGGCAACCTTTAAGCCTGTTTACAGAAAATAATAATCACCGGTATTATTTCATTTATACCTTGCAACAGAATTTAAATTAAAAATAATTGAAGCATGGCATAGTTCTACTGATTATTAATTCTGATTCAGTAACATTAAAAACAAAAGCCATGAAAACAAAAGCGGTTATTTTCCTCGGGTTCCTTTTCTTAACAGCATGTAATAATTCTGAAAGGGAACAAAAACTTAAAGACCTTAGCGTGCAGGACTCAACACTACTTGATCAGGCAAGAAAAAAAGATTCATCTATAATGTCGTACATGCATACCATGAATGCAATACAGGATAATCTTGACAGCCTTAAGCAAAGAGAAAAACTGATTACAGTACGTTCATCAGAAATAGGCAATAATAATGCTATTGCCGATATAAAGGCCATAGATGAGCTTATACTGAAGGATAACAGGGAGATTGCCCAATTGCAGACGAGAATGAAAAAGATGGACGCAAAAAACGCCGAGTTGGATAAAATAGTAGCACACCTTAATAGTGAAGTGGCCGACCGTGATAGCGGTATTGCAAGTTTGCAGAAAGACCTTTCACAAACCAATGAATCAATGAAGGCTATGGTAGAACAATTCAATGACAGTATGGCGACCATGAATGTTGTGAAAGCTGAAAACAGTTCATTGCACACTGAAATCAATACTGTGTATTACGCTGTTGGTACCATGAAGGAGTTAAAGCAGAAAGGTGTTATTGACAAGAAAGGTGGTGTAATAGGGCTGGGAAGAGTAGCCAAGCTTAAAGACCATTTTAACAGTAAGTATTTTACTAAGGCCGATATGACTGCATTGGTAAATATCCCATTGTACGCTAAATATTCTAAGGTAATTACCGACCAACCCGGCAATACCTTTAAAGTTAGCGATAACGGTAAGACCGATTCTATTGAAATAACTGACCCTAATGCTTTCTGGAGTGAAAGCAAATATTTAGTTGTTGTTGTTAAGTAACCGCTGTCAATTTATATTCTGAGGGCGTGGCCGTATAGTCACGCCTTCAGAGTTTATTTTACTACCGCCACTATCTTATCATAAAGTGTATTCGAATTGAATGGTTTAGAGACATAGCCGTTCATTCCAGCTTCCATACATTTTTCTTCTTCACCCTCCATAACGCACGCCGTCATAGCAATAATAGGAACCTTGCGTTTAGGAGACGGTAAACTTGTTCTTATAACCCTTGTTGCCTCATATCCGTCCATTTCAGGCAACTGAATGTCCATTAATACCACGTCAAAATCTTTTAGTTTCAATAACTCTATTGCATCTTCACCATTCTCTGCCAGTTCAACTTTCCAGCCCCAGTCTGTAAGCACCTTCTTTGCTAATAACTGATTCATGGCATTGTCTTCTGCAAGCAACACATTAATATCTTTAATTCCATTCTTTACCGTAACTGGTTTCTTATCGTTTCCGTGGGTAGTGCCAAGAGCGTTTATTTCATATTCTATTTTAAAGTCAAAGCAAGAACCTTCTCCTACTTTACTGGTTACCGATACGCTTCCGCCTTGTAATTCCGCCAATTGTTTTACTATAGCTAGCCCCAAACCGGTACCTCCATATTTGCGGGCGGCTTGATGGTTAGCTTGTATAAATGCATCGAATATACTATCGAGTTGTTCAGGAGGTATACCAATACCTGTATCTCTTACAGAGAATTGAAGTGATGCCTTATTGCTTTTTGTCAATAATTTTTTTACGGTTATATCTACCTTACCCTTTTCAGTAAACTTTATGGCATTCGCAGTAAGGTTAAGTAATACTTGCAACAACCTTGTGGGGTCGCCAATTAAATTATCAGGTATATCATTTTCAATATTCACAAGTATCTCAATCTTCTTTTCCTGAGCTTTAGGCAGCATTAGGTCCCTGCAAGTTGAAATTATCTGCGACAATTTAAAATCCTTATGCTCTATTGGCATTTTGCCTGATCGCATCCTTGAAAAATCAAGAATATCGTTAATAATCACCAATAAATTATCCCCTGATATTTTAATAGCATCAAGGTATTGTCGTTGCTCCCGGGTTAACGGTGATTTTTCCAGTATTTCCGTGAAACCGATAATGGCGTTCATTGGCGTACGTATTTCATGGCTCATATTGGCAAGGAACTGTTCACCAATTTTTTTTGCTACTTCGGCGCTTTCGGCACGCTCCTTTTCATTCCGCAATTGTACTTCTGCTTTTCTTCTTTCTGTTACATCGCGTATAATCGATATCATTTGCTGCCGTCCTTCTGTATAGAAATTTCTTACTGTGTATTCAACATCTATTATTTTACCATCTTTTCGCAATATCCTGGTTTCGCCCGCGCTCATATCCCGTTCTCCGTTTACACGTTGGCGCAATCGCTCTATTAATAATGTCCGTTCTGCTTCCGGAACAACGTGCAAGAAAGAGGGCATTCTCAAAATTTCTTCCCGGGTATAACCATACATTCTGCATATAGCATCATTAACATATAGTATTTTTTCACCCTCTGTAATGCATACGCCTTCACCCATTTCACTTTGTGCTGTTATAAGTGTTTCATATACATCTTTCTGGCGGCGCAATGCTTCCCTGGCTTCACTTTCTTCATTTTTCTTTTTCTCCAAATCATTTATCATATGGTTAAAAGAACCTGCCAATTGGCCAATTTCATCTCCTGAATATACTGTTGCCCTGCTACTGAAATCGGCAGAAGCTACGTTGGATGCAACACGCACAATTTCATTAATACCTTTTGAAATGGCCCTGCTGACAGAGATTGTAAGGAACAATCCTGAAAACTCCACAGTCATAGCAATAAAAAAGAGTATTACTAAAATAAGATGCTCTATCCATCGTGAACCTTCACCCAGTGTAAATGAAAAATTATCTTCAAGCACTGTAAGGTTTTCGTTCAGGCTATATATTTCGTCAAGCGTTTGCGCTATTTCGGGGTTTATATTTCCCGAAGTTACTTGTGTATGCAATCTGTTTCCTAAATATTGCAACTGGGCAAGGTCCTTATCGCCATCGGTCCATATACTAATTGCCTTGCTTATGTAGGAAATGCCATGAAATCTCCGTAAAAGTTTAACAGCTCCATCAATATCATCAGGGCTTAAGCGGCCCTCTATGAATCCTTCGCGGACAATTGAATAATCCGGGGCAGTTTTTGATAGCTCAAGCCTCGCCTTATGGTCGCCCAAAGGAACTTTCAGCAGGCTTTCATATTGGTTAAAATCTTTCTCATTATGTGTATAGCCATACTTTGTCAGGTTATAAACCGCGTCCTTTTCAGCCTTCGACCATAACCCTTCTGCACCTACAAGTGCACGGGTAGATGAAAGCGTATGTATCATAAATGAAAGCATGAAAAGCTCTATGGCTATAAGCACAGCCATAATGCCTACAACAAAGTAGAGTTTCCGTGTAAGGGAAATATTCTTTAACCACTTAAAAAAAACAAAACCTTTCATCTTGTATAGTATTGGGGTTCACTACAAGAAAATTATAAGGCAAATTTAAATATAACTGTTAGTAATTTTCTCCATTAACTTCAATTCTGCTATTCTTATACTTATCTATATAACGAAAAGTTACAGATTAATGGTATAAACATTGCAAATTCATGTTAACAAAAAAAGAAAACCCACCCCCTTACTTGCAGGATAGGTATTCTCTTTTTGTCGTATTAGACAATAGTCAATGGAATCACATTTTAAAACTGACGCCCAGGGCAAGTGTTGAGTATCCATAACCCAATTCTCCCCAAATACCCACTTTATTACTTAAAGCATAGCGCGCTCCCAGGAAAACACTAAGGGCATAATAATCCGGGTATGTGGCCGTATAATATACATAGCCCGAATTACCGGGGTGCATGTAGCCGGGGTTATCAGTCGAAAACGAATAACCTAAAAAGTAATAACCCAACATCAATCCTGCATAGGGATCAAATTTTGGTGCACTTGAAACCTGAAGGTGATAGGCACTTCTAAAGCCGAGTATCCAGTAATTCCATCTTTCCGTGTAACTGTATCCATCCTGGGTAGCCCAATTATACGATATGCCTTTATATGCAAATAAACCGCCAAGGCTTATTACTCCCGGCCCAACATCGCCAAAGGTTCCATTTTCGTACGCTATAACAAAATCAGGGGTCTGGTAGTATCCCCCACCCCAATAACTATAGTATCCCCCTAGCCCCACACCCAGGTTAATTATATTACTCCCTTTATCAAAATAATAACCATTGCTTTGAACTTGAACATTTGGTTGTGTAGTTTCCTGAGGTTGCATAACGCCTGAATTATCTTGCCCAAACACCGACATGCAAACTAATAATAAGGCGCCCGTTAAAAATTGTGGTTGATTTCTTTTTGTATTCATCGCTCATAAAATTTAGTTATTACTATTTCCCGCTTATCAATATGTTGATGTAAAACTATATCCATAAGAATGCGAGACTTGAGGATTTTCGATAAACAGAATTATTATTAGGGTAAATAGGCATATAAAGTCACGCAACTAAGAGGTTGATATTTTCCTTCAGGGCTTACAATGTTGTGTTACGCCAGGTACAATGTAAATAGTGTATTAAATGGTATAAAGTTGTCATATGCCTTTGAAAATTGATGTAACTATTTAATAATTTGACAAACAGCATATTATATTATACCATTGATGTTTGCCCTTATTTCACGGCAATAAAAAAAACATTGTTTATGTAACATTTTTGTATAATTGGCGGTAGAACTTCATAAACCCCATAACTATGAACTGCATAATTGTTGATGATGACGATGCTTCCAGGAAGATAATTGCACAATTAGCAAAACAGGTAGCGCACCTTAACATTGTAAAAGAGTGCAAAAATCCTTTGGAAGCTATAGCTGTTTTAAAAAATGAAAACGTAGATCTTATATTTCTTGACATAGAAATGCCGCAGATGAGCGGTATAGACATGCTGAGAAGCCTCGACAACAGGCCGGCAGTAATACTTACTACAACCCACAAGGAATACGCCATTGACGCATTTGAGCTAAACGTGGTTGACTACATTGTAAAACCTGTTGCATTGCCAAGGTTCCTTAAAGCGGTGGGTAAAGTAAAAGAAAGCACCGACATAAAAGAGCTTACTACCTCAACAGAATATTTTTTTATAAAAAAGGATTCGGTATTAACTAAGGTACCGGTTAAAGAAATATTATGGATTGAAGCCCTTGGCGATTATATTACTATACATACCAGGGATCAGCGTTTTATACTTCACTCTACTCTTAAGGCTGTGGAAAGCAAATTACCCGATGATAAATTTGTACGTGTTCACCGTTCCTATATAGTGCAACTTGATAATGTGAAGGTGGTTGAAGATACTACCATATATATAAACGATGTATCAATTCCTGTTGGGGCCCTGTATAAAGAGAATTTTATTAAGCGCCTGAACCCATTACAATAGGCCTATTTTTTAGTCTACATTTTCCTTCAGTTCACTGCTTTATTTAACCTGTTCACCGAATTGGCCCCTGCAAATAGGCTTCCTAAGGCTAACTTAGTGATGTGCCCATATTCTTCATTAATACAAGCAAACTGATGGCAGAAAAGAACACTACTAAGAATGAACTCACTGTATACGAAAGAATTACGAATAATTATAACCCCATGAATTCAATTAATATTCTACTGGTTGAAGATAACCCTGCTGATATACGGCTTACTAAAGAAGTGTTTAAGGAAGGACGTATTCGTAATACACTGAATATTGCGACAGATGGCGAAGATGCACTTATCTATTTAAGAAAACTTGGTAAATATGCCGAAGTGGAAACGCCCGATCTTGTTTTATTGGACCTGAACCTTCCTAAAAAGGACGGACGTGAAGTGCTGGCAGAAATTAAAAGCGACCCTGTCCTCAAATTTATTCCGGTAATTATACTTACAACATCAGCGGCTGAACAGGATATTCTTAATACTTACGCCAATCATGCCAATTGTTATATAATGAAGCCGGTTGACCTTAGCCAGTTTATTAATGTTGTAAGGTCAATAGAAGAGTTCTGGCTTACCATTGTAAAATTACCCAGAAAGGAAGAATAAGGCACCATGAAAACCCTTGAGGATTTTGTAAGATACCTGCGCGATGAGCGGCTGAAAGACCTGACGAAGTTCTATATTGATAAGATAGGATCAATGGATATCCCTATTGTTAAGCGGGTTATTGAAAAAGGAATGATAAAAAACCTTTACGATGAGACCACGTTTAAAATGACTATGGATAGCCTGGCGAAATTTCTTTCATCAGTACAGGACGGAACCATGATAAGTAATACCAGGGCAAGCCTTAAACTATGGGCGGAAAATAAGGTGCCGGGAATAGGGCGCGATGAAATTCATCCTTCCGACCTTGTGCTTATTTATGCCGCACAAAAAACCGCAATATTTCACCTTCTGCCCGATTTTGTAAAGAGCTCGGGAGAAGCTATTACTATAACCGAGGAACTGGAAGGCCTTTATACCCTGGCGCAGGATACCGCCATCCAGATGCTTTTTAAGGTGCAGAAAGAAACTGAGGAGAAATTGAAAGAAAGCGAAGAGAAATTCAGGCTGATGGTTCAGAATATTAAGGATTATGCCATTTTTATGATTACGCCTGATGGCCATGTGCAAAGCTGGAATGAAGGAGCGGAAAATATTAAGGGGTATAAAGCCGATGAAATATTGGGGAAATATATATCAGTATTCTATACCAATGATGACATAAAAAAAGGTATACCCGAAAGCAATTTGAAAATAGCGGGTGAAAATGGGCACCTTGAAACGGAAGGGTGGAGAGTAAGAAAAAACGGAGAGAAGTTTTGGGCAAACATAATATACACTGCCTTGTACGATGAAAAAAAGAAGCTAAAAGGCTTTTCGAAACTTACACGTGATATTACAAAACAGAAGCAATCAGCAGATGACCTGAAAGCTATTAACAATTTCCTGGATTCCGTACTGGAAAATATTCCAAACATGGTTTTTGTTAAAGATGCTGAATCCCTCAATTTTGTCCGCTTCAATAAAGCAGGGGAACGGTTACTGGGAACTCCGAAGGCAGAACTCCTTGGTAAAAACGACCATGACTTCTTTCCTAAAGAACAGGCAGATTTCTTTACCGGAAAAGACAGGGCTGTTTTAAGCCAGCTGGATATAGTGGATATCCCCGAAGAGCCTATTGACACAAAGAATGGAAGACGCTGGTTGCATACACGCAAAATACCTATACTTAATTCATCGGGGCATCCAGTGTATTTACTTGGCATTTCTGAAGATGTAACCGAGATGCGTAATGCAAAACTTGAACTTGAAAGAAAAACCCACGAGCTTATGCGCTCTAATACCGAGCTGGAGCAGTTTGCCTATGTGGCCTCACACGACTTGCAGGAACCGTTAAGAACAGTGAGTAGTTATGTGCAATTGCTGGCATCGCGTTATAAAGATAAGTTGGATGAAGACGCTAATGAATTTATTGATTTTGCTGTTGATGGTAGCAAACGAATGCGGCAACTGATTAACAGTTTGCTTGAATATTCAAGGGTAAACAGGATAAAGCCTTTTGAATGGATTAACCTTACCGATGTATTGGATGAAATAAAGCACGATATGAAAGAGCAGATTGAAGAATCGGGCGCTATTATTTCATATAAGAAGATGCCGGAAATATATGGGGATACTGTGCTTATTGGCCAGCTGTTTCAAAATCTTATTGGTAATGCCATGAAGTTCCGGGGTAGTAAAAAACCGGAAATACGTATTGGAAGTGAAAGAAAAAACGGAGAATTTATTTTTTCTGTAAAGGATAATGGAATTGGAATACCCAAAGAGTATTCAGATAAGATTTTTGTAATATTTCAGAGGTTAAATGGCAGGGAGAAGTACCCCGGAACAGGTATTGGCCTTAGCATTTGTAAAAAAATAGTAGAACGGCATGGCGGCAAAATATGGGTAGAATCGGAGCCGGAAAAAGGCTCGGCATTCTATTTCACTATTAAAGTAACTTAAGTCGTGGATAATAAAGTAAACATATTGCTTATTGAAGATAATCCTGCCGATAGTGAATTAGTAAGGATTTTTCTGAAAGGCGTTTATGCCGGTAAAGCCGCACTTTCTACTACGGATAGTTTATTGAAGGGGGTAGAATTGCTTGAGAAAAAAATATTTGATGTAATTATTCTTGACCTTTCACTGCCCGATAGCTGGGGGCTTGATACATTTAATAAGCTGCATCAGAAACATCCTAATACCCCTATAATAGTGCTTACAGGGGTTGAAGATGAGACAATGGGTATAGATGCAGTTAAGTTAGGGGCGCAGGATTTCCTGATAAAAGGAAAAATTAAGGGGAATGAATTAAGACGGGCAATTAATTACAGTATTGAACGGCATAAACTGATTCAGGATATATCGGAGAAAGCGCGCGAGCTGGAAGAAAAGACCATTGCCCTGTTAAACGAAAAGCAGAAACTGGCCGAGGCCCAAAAACTGGCGCACATTGGTAGCTGGGAAATGGATTTAACTACTTCCAAAGTAAGTTGGTCCGATGAACTGTTCCGTATTCATGGCCTGCCTCCCTCAGGCCAGGAGCTTGAGCAGGAAACAATACTTGAATATATTTTAACTGCCGACAGGGAAAATGTAAGAAGTATTATTGATTTTATAACTAAAACAGGTAAACCCACTACGTTTTCGTACCGGGTTATGCGCCCCGACGGGGCAGTAAGAATATTGCATGCCCAGGGCGAAGCTGTAGTTAATGAAAAAGGAGAGGCCGTTAAATTAGTAGGAACAGGGCAGGACGTAACGGAACGTATGCAGGAGCAGGAAATGGAGAACCTGGCGACTGCAGCAACAAAATCCTTCAATTCTGTTATTATTACCGATTCACATGGCAAAATAGAATGGGTAAATGAAGGCTTTACCATTCTTACAGGTTATACGTTAGATGAATTGAAAAATACCCATGGCGAAGCGCTAAGACATGGATATGAAACGGGTATTTCAGAATCAATGGAATACTTTAGGAAAGTTATTAAAACGAAAGAGCCGGTGACGTATGAAAGCAAGAATTATTCAAAAAACAATAAAGAATATTGGACTATCACCACACTTACCCCGGTATTGGATGAAAACGGAAAGGTAAAACGCATTATTGCCATAGATTCAGATATTACACTCAGGAAGAGGATGGAAGAAGATCTTGTTCAGGCCAATAAAATAGCCGAATACTCTCTTATGAAGGGCAACAAGGCGTTGAATGAACTTACAAAAGCAAAAAAGCAGCTTGAAGAATCAGTAAGAGTAAAAGAGCAGTTCCTGGCCAATATGAGCCATGAAATACGCACACCCATGAATGCCATTGTAGGGTTTACCGAATTGCTTTTAAAAACATCTCTATCTAACGACCAGCAGCAATACATTGATGCCATTCATACATCGGGTGAGAACCTTATTGTTATAATAAATGATATATTAGATTTCTCTAAAATACAATCAGGTAAAATTCCATTGGAACGGATTGAATTCAGCGTCTCCCAGATTATCTCAACATTAACTGAGTTAATGTTACCGAAGTCTGTTGAGAAAAAAATTAAACTCTCAAAATCCATTGACAATAGAATTCCCCAGAGGCTTATTGGCGACCCCACCCGGCTAAACCAGGTATTACTTAACCTTGTAGGTAATGCTATTAAATTTACACAAAAAGGCGAAGTAAAAGTAAGTGTTGAACTGCTTAATGAAGAAAACGATTTTGTCAGCGTTCGCTTTACTGTCAGCGATACAGGTATTGGCATTCCACAGGATAAATTATCAACCATTTTCGATGCTTTTACACAGGCCACAAACGACACTACAAGAAAATACGGCGGAACGGGCCTTGGATTAGCTATAGTTAAACAGCTTATTGAAATACAGGGAGGAGAGATAAACGTTGAAAGCCGTGAAAAAGAAGGCTCGGTATTTTCATTTACTCTTGTTTACAGGAAGAGCACCACTGAAGCCAAAGTGCCCGATAGCAAGATTGAGAATAGTGAGTTGAATACGATAAAAGAACTGAGTGTGTTGTTAGTTGAAGATAATGCCTTGAACCAACTGCTGGCAAAAAAAGTGCTTACTGATTGGGGCTGGACCGTGGATATAGCCGAAAACGGCCTTATTGCGGTTGAAAAAGCAGGGAAACATAATTACGATATTGTATTAATGGACATTCAACTGCCAGAAATGGATGGATATGAGGCTACGAGATACATCAGAACTAAACTCCAGCCTCCAAAGTCGCGTGTACCTATAATAGCCATGACGGCACACGCTATTTCCGGTGAAGAAGAAAAGTGCATAGAGGCAGGAATGAATGATTATATATCAAAGCCTTTCAATACCCGCAAGCTTTATATGAAAATAGCTTCAGTTCTTAATGTACAGAACCAAGACATATCTATTACTATGGAAACACCCGCGACTAATGGCAATGAGCATGGAAGGCACATTGACCTGAGCTACCTGCAGAAGCTGGCCAATGGCAGCAATGAGTTCATACAGCAAATGATAACCCTATTTATAGAACAAACCCCCGAAGCCGTTGGAAAGCTGGAAAAGCACCTGGCGGAGCATGATTGGGGCTCCCTGGGCAAAGTGGCCCATAAAATGAAACCCTCAGTAATGTTTGTGGGAATTAAAGAAATTGAAAAAGAAGTTAAGCTGATAGAAGATTATGCAACCAGCGAAACTCATACTGAAGAACTTCCCGGGATGATTGCACATGTTAAAACCGTGTGCAATGAGGCAATCAGTGAATTGAAGGCCGAAATCGAGCATTTACACTAGTTTTTTCGCAACTACTTTTACTCCGTTTACCTATACCCTGCGCCTGTTCAACGAAATTGGGTAACCTTCCCGTACCCCCTGCGTATCTTTAAGTAAAAACATCCTAAGCCATGAAAACACAAGATTCTTTCTCAGTTTTTCTAGTTGACGATGACAACATGTTCCTCTCTTCACTGAAAAACACACTTAGCTCGGAATTTAAATCGAGCATAGATATAGCAATGTTTAACAATGGCGAAGAATGCCTGCGAAGCATTAATGGTAAGCCAGATATAGTAATACTTGATTATTACCTGAGCGACGATTCGCATCCTGATGCTATGGATGGAATGAAAGTGCTTAAACAGATAAAGAAAAATGCTGGCCGCGACATTATGGTAATAATGCTATCGGGGCAAGATAAATTACAGGTAGCAATAGACTCAATTAAAAATGGTGCCTATGAATATGTAGCTAAAAGTGAAAGCACTTTTGTAAGGCTGCAAAATATTATAAGGAATGCCATAGATACAATGCGGTCGAACAGGGAAAACAAAACCTACGAGAAGTGGAATTATATATTGGGATTTTCCATATTGGCAATAATCCTGATTGATGTTATTTACTTCTACTTAGGCCATTCCTGATGGAGTCCTTCATAGTACCATTACTCCTTATAAAGTTTATCATGAACAACAAGGAAGATATAAAAGAAACAGCCGATAACCGGGTTTTTATTGTGGAAGACAATGAAATGGATTCATTAATGATGGATTACCTTCTTTCACAGGAAACCATTGCACATATTTCAAAATTCAGCTCGGGCGAAGAGTGTTTGAAGCATATGGAAATGCAGCCCGATGTTGTAATACTTGATTACGGGCTGCCGGGCATAAATGGTGTGCAAACGTTACTTGAAATTAAAAAGCTTAACCCTGACTTGCCTGTGATAGTAATTACAGGCAATAAGGATAGGCATATTGCCCAGAAATTTCTTGATGCCGGAGTATATGATTACATAGAAAAAGAAGACGATGCCTTTGACCAGGTGAGCAGAGTTACCGATTCTATTTTAAATATTATAGCACGTAAAAAAGACAAGGAAGGGCATAAGGCCAATGTAACGTTTGCCTTATTGATAAGCCTTTTCGTAGTGGTGGCCTGCATAGCAACATATTTTTTGCTTAAGCATTAGCCATATTAACCTGTTAAAAAGCCAACTATATCGATTTTAATATATACCCTGCCTATAATTCAACTAAAGACCCATAATTCAGCCATAACTTTGTATACGTAAGGAAAGCAATGAAAAGTTCTCTGAAATACAGACCCCAACCTTCCCATAACCCGGGAGTACATAATGCACATGAATATGAAAGCTGCGGTGCATCAGAGTATGCTACTTTTTATAAGGTTAAATTGTTCAGGGTTATTGCGGAAGAAAAAGAAGGCACGCCCCTGGCGGTAACTGCAACGGACAAAAAGGGAGAAAAGGTTGTACCGGGCATTACAAGACAATATAAAAACCGCCAGGAGCCCAGCCTTATAAATTCAGAGAACACTAAACACCCATCTAACGCAGTAATAACGGCCTTAAAATTAGGCAAGTCCTATAAGCATCAGGATGATATTAAAGGCAACAGAACCCTAAAATACAATACCAAGATGAAAACATTTGAGATAAAACGAATATTAGTACCTACCGATTTTTCGGAAACAGGGCTACTTGCCATAGAGCATGCAATTCTTATGGCACGCATATGTAAAGCGCGTCTTTACCTGCTGCACGTGGTTGAAGCATTTGAGTATGTTCTAAGCGAATACGAGCCTGAAATAATGGTAAGAGATCTTGGCGATGTACAGGAAGTGGCAACAAAAAGACTTGAAAAGCTTTCCGACAGAATCAACAAAGAACATGACATAGAAGTTACAAGATTATTGGGCAATGGAAGGCCCGCCCTGGGAATTGAGCAAGCCGTTAACGAGAACAAAATAGACATTGTTATAATGGGTACCCATGGCGCTAAGGGCTTTGAAGAATACTTTATTGGCAGCAACGCGCAAAAAACAGTAAATGCTGCAACATGCCCGGTAATAACAGTACAATCGCATGCTAAGAATATTGGCTTTACAAACATTGTAATGCCTATTGATAACTCACAGCATTCGCGCCAAAAGGTTGACTATGTAATTAAGCTGGCTTCATTCTATGGCGCTAAGGTGCATATACTTGGCCTGCTCGACAGTAATGAAGATATTGATAGCAGGAAATTCAACATTAAGCTCGATGCGGTTGAACAGGCTTTTAAGAAGGCCGAATTACCCTATATGCGCAAGGTTATTATGGGCAGCAATATTGCGGTAGAGGCCATGAAATATTCAGAATACGTTGGCGCTGACCTACTGGTAATAATGACTGACCATGAATCTACGCTTAGCGGGGTTTTCCTTGGTAGCCTGGCCAAACAGGTGGTAAATCATTCAAAGGTACCGGTATTAAGCATTAAACCTTCCGAAGGGCCATACGAAGACGAGGGCCTTGGAGGACAGTGGATGCCTGTTTAATAAATAACTATATCATGGAACCATTAGTAAAAAATAAAAAGAAACTTTTAAAGGTTAAGGACAACCTGCCGATGTCGGTATTCCTTGTAGATGATGACCTCTCTTACCTTTATCCGCTGGGGTTTTATTTACAAAGGAACTCTGAGCATAAAATTTTTTGCTACCGTTCGGGGGAAGAATGCCTGGAGAACCTGCACCAGTCACCCGATGTAATTATATTGGACTTTAACCTGAACCCTGAAAAACCCAACACACTAAACGGGCTCGATGTTTTAAAAGATATTAAAGCACGCCGTCCACAAACAGTAGTCATTATGCTATCGGGCAGAGATACATTTCAGGGTGTGGTAGATTCATTGAAGCTGGGAGCATATACATATGTAATAAAAGATATTGAGGCGCTGGCTTCTATAAAAAAGATATTGGATAAGCTGAGGGAAGAGAAGTGACTTATAAAATAAGGGCTAGATGAAAACCGCAGATAAAATAAAGATATTTCTTGTTGATGACGATGTAATATTTGTCGAATCGCTAAAACATTGCCTGAAACATGACAATGCAGCAATAAAGTCGTTTTCAAGTGGTGAGGAATGCCTTAAAAGCATGGACGAAGACCCTGAAATTGTTGTACTGGATTATGCATTGAGTAATTCCCTGAACGGGGTACAAGTACTCAATAAAATCAGGGCGTCGCATCCTGATACGCGAATAATAATGTTATCAGGCCAGGATAGTACAAATATTATAAATGACACGATGAAATATGGAGCATACGACTATATAACAAAGGGTGAAACTGCATTGTTTAAAATAAAGGAAGAGATAGACCAGATATGCGATGAAATAGAATCAGTAAAAGAAATGGAAAGGAATAACAGGAAACTGGTATGGATTAATTCAGCTATTCTACTTATTGTTATTCTGTTTTACATACTTAACAGGTTGCTTTAAAAGGAGGATATAATGAGAATCCTTGTTGTTGACGATGATAATATGATGCTAATGGCAATTTCAAAAAAACTGGAAGACAAGAAATTCGAGGTTTCTTCTACTACAGATGCTGTTGAGGCTCTGAAAATATTATCTGATGAAAAAATTGACCTGATAATAAGCGATATTATTATGCCTTGTATATCAGGCTTCACATTTCTTACCATGTTACGCAACTTCTATTACAGCAAGGTGCCACTTATATTAATTTCATCGTACAACCAGCAAAGTATACTTCAGAATGCATATAACCTGGGGGCAAGTTATTTCATTTCAAAACCGATTGATTATGAGCAATTGGTACTGAAAATTAAAGAATTTACAAGCGATACTGCATAAGGAAATATTGAAAATAATTATTTTAACAGCTAAAATTAATATAACTACAGAAAATTATGTTATCGGCTAACTACTCTTTGCCACGCAGGTTGTTAAAAATAGCTGCAGTGGCAATCGTTTATTATTTTGCAGCCCGCACAGGTTTACTTTTACAACTTGGCCATACTAATTCAACACCTGTATGGCCCCCATCGGGCATTGCATTTGCAGCCTTAATTTTACTCGGGTTTGAAATATGGCCTGGCATTATGCTTGGAGCATTTATTGCCAATGTAGTTGTGTTCGAAGTAAATAAAGTTGCCGGTACACCTACAATCCTATTCATGTCATTATGTATTTCTATTGGCAATAGCCTTGAAGCAATAATTGGATATTACCTCTTGAAACGCCTGAAAAGTTTTGAAGTGTTAGGGGTGGCGCGCGATTTTGCCATGTTTTTTATTGCTGTACTTATTATGTGCCTTGCCAGCAGCATTGTCGGGGCCACTACACTTTTGCTCAATAATATTATTACCATGCCTGAATATAGCAGTGTATGGTTTACATGGTGGACAGGTGATGTGTCGGGAATAATAATACTTACACCCATTATACTGTCATGGTGGAACCCAAGGAAAAGAGAATGGAACACTACAGCCATAATTCAGGTGGCAGGGCTTTTTATTTTACTTACATTATACTTGCTTGCTTTATTCGGTAACTGGTCCCCATTAGGCATTAATAAAACCAGGATATTCTTCATTTTCCTTATTATTTCGCTATGTGTATTCTGTATGAGCCAAAGGCAAATTTCATTGGTTATACTGGGTATTTCCCTAAGCGCCATTTATGCTACATATTTAGGCATTGGACCATTTATTGAAGATAGTGTTAATGGATCATATATTGCCCTGCAGGCATTTTTATGTGTAGTATCTGTAACAGCTATGTTTTTAAGTACTACTTTAAATGAAAGACGAAAAACGGAAGAGCAGCTAAAAGAAGTAAATGCAAAACTCGAGGTTAAGGTAACTGAGCGGACACAATCTATAGAAAGGCAAAAAGAAGAATTGACAGAGATGAATAGCCGTTTACTTGAAAAGACCAGGGAACTTGAAAGAATAAACAAGGAATCGCGTTCATTTGCCCATGCAGTTTCGCACGATTTGCGTGAACCGCTCCGCACTATTACAAGTTACCTTCAACTGATAGAAGATCGCTACAAGGACAAGCTGGACAATGACGCGGATATTTTTATTGACTTTGCTGTTGAAGGAGCCAAGCGCATGAACACCCTTATTGACGATATGCTTATATATTCCCGTATTGAGCACAGTAACGACAGCCAGGTAGATGTTGACCTTAATGATATAATAGTACTTGTAAAGAATAACCTGCAAACAACCATTCAGCAAAATAACGCCGAAATAATTATAGATACGGTTTTACCTGCTATAACAGCAGAGCACTACCAAATGGTACAATTGTTTCAGAACCTGGTTGAAAATGCTATTAAATACAGAGGTGAAAGAACACCTGTAATACGTATATCTGCTAAAAAGCAAGCTGATGAATGGCTTATTTCTATCTCTGATAATGGCATAGGCATATCAAAGGAGCATTTTGACCGCGTATTTATCATTTTCCAGCGGCTACACGGCTGGGACCAATATGAAGGCACCGGTATTGGGCTTGCAATTTGCAAACGCATTATTGAGAGGCATGGAGGACAAATATGGGTTGAATCGACTGAAGGTAATGGGGCTACCTTTTACTTTACTATAAAAGGCTGATTATACAGTTATACCAGGTTAACTGAACCAGAGTTCACCGATTTAAAACAGCGGGTTATCGAAAAGTATAGGACAAGCCTGCAACTCATGCCTAAATTTAGCTATCATAAACATCTATTCTTGAATACTAATGAATAGAATTCTACTTAACCAATACACCAAAAGCCATGAAAAAGTTAAGTATAATCTTAGTTTTAACCTTTGCAATGGCTGCCGGGACATATGCACAGAAATCATTTTATACCGGCGCTTTGGTATTTAGTGCAAACTATGGTATAGACGGTAACATTACAGAACAGCACTACGCCTGTCAGGAAGGAAGCAACGCGCAAACGATTAATGGCATGACGCCTGCATCGGATATTAGCATGGGCGGTGAAGTTGGCTTATTGAACTGGTTAGGGGTTGGCCTTATAGCAAGGGTAGACGACTATACCCCCGAAAACAATCAACTTATACATAGCAGCCCCTCAGTAGGCGCTTTTGATTTTGGAGGCATTATTAACATTCACGTTTTACGTATGAACCATACCGATATACTTGGTGGAGTGAACTGGGGTGTTTCACAACTCACGTATAATGTGAATAATGGTACAAATACAACTTCATACGGCAGTGGTAACTGGTCAGATATTCATGCAACAGCAAGGTTTTACTTCAATAAGTTTGGCTTCAATTTCACCTTGTTTGCTCCTACCGTGACATATAATAACCTGCAGACAAATAATCCTGATGTAGGTGAATATATAGTTAACTATTGGAAATCGACAGGCTATGGAGCAAGTGTGGGTTTACAGTATAGATTACTATAGGGCAATAATGCTTGCCGATAGTTTTAATGTGTTAACCGATATTAATCATGCACTTAAAGAAAAAAACCGGATAAAGAAAGCAACATGGTCTAAATTGCATCCATAACTCTGAGTAGTGTTATAAAAACCTCTTCCCGCGCCAGAATCCCTATCCTCCTCTTAATCTTGGCGGCAAAGCACCGGGAAGGGGTTTTCTTATTTTATGCTATATGTGTTTCGTAATATACAGATGATTATCAATCTGTTTCGTGATCCCGGCGGGAGTCGAACCCACGACCGACAGATTAGAAATCTGTTGCTCTATCCAACTGAGCTACGGGATCTTGGTTGGAGATATCCCTATTTCTGTCGGGGCGGCCAGATTCGAACTGACGACCTCCTGCTCCCAAAGCAGGCGCGATAACCGGACTACGCTACGCCCCGAAACTAATGATAGAACTTTTTACAGGGGCGCAAAGATAACTATTTAGCTATAATAGCCCCACTTAAATATAAATTATATGCAAAAGGCCTGTTTTAGCTTACAATTTCATTGTTTCCGTTGAAATTATACTTTATATAGGCTTTCAAGGCCACAGAATAAGCAGTACTCTTTTGCCGGTAGGTGCTGCCCATGGGCGAAAGTATTGTAAACACTATCAATCGGCTAATAATAAAAATGAAACTTAGCATGTTTTGTATGGCATATTGCAGCCATGTACCATGTTTTTTGAAGTATTTTATCTTACTTATTACCTGGTTTGGTATACTTATAAAATAGTTTCCTGTGGTGCTTTTACCGCCATGGTGAATAACCCTGATACCAGGGTTATAAGTTATTTTCCTCCCTGTTTTGTGTACCCTGAAGCAATAATCAATATCATCCATCCAGAACATATTTTCATCTAGCCCCCCTATTCCATCGGAAATGGCCTTACTGAAACATAATGCGGCCCCTGAAGCAGTCTCTATTTCAACAGGAGATGTTTTAGGCTCCATTTTCTTTATCCTGTGCAGGTAGAATAGCTCCAGGAATAAATTGGTGACTTTTGGGAAATTCCAGTATGAAGGCTGAAGTGTACCATCGGTATTCAATAACATGGGTGCCAGTATTCCTGTTTCAGGGTTTAACTCCATAAACTTCTCCATTTCCGCCAATGTGTTAGTATCCTTTAACTCGGTATCGGGGTTCAGTAAAAGAATAAGATCCCCTTTAGCCTCTTTAATCCCGGCATTATTCGCCGCAGAAAAACCAATATTCTTCGTATTGTGTATTATTCTTACCTGCGGGAACTTTTGTTTGATATTTTGAATTGTACCGTCAATGGAATTATTATCTGCCACAATAATCTCAAATGAAATTTCCTTCTGAAGCAAAATGGAAGAAATACATTTTTCAAGGTATTCCCAAACATTATAGCTCACTATTATTATACTTATGTCAGGCTTGCTATCCATCGGCATTTTACCTGTTGGTAATTTCCTTTACCAGGTGGCTATATTTATCCTTATTCTTCAATATATATTCAGGGAACGAATTATCAAGGGGCACAAACTTATACCTGAAATTTCTGCCAAAAATATCTTTACCCTCATTCAGTGCCTCTTCTATCTTCTTCGGGTCTTTATATTCACCTTTATTATATTCTGAATGGGCAAACGCTTCAAGCTTTTTTATAATCATTTCAACACCGCCCAGGAAACTGAAATGCCAGCCGCCATTTTTAACTGCATATATATTGCTTCGAAGTTCGAATTTCCATTTTATTATTTTCAGCCGGTAATATACCCTTACTTTAAACCTGGGCGAATATAGCGCTGCAAATTGTATGCTAACGAACCGTAGCGTTTGGGGTGTCAGTTTGGGGTTGAATGGGGCCATAACCGTACCGCACCATCCATAACCGTCGCCATCGCTTATGTTTTTACAATTAATAAAGTAGTAGTACGCCTGCTGCCTGAAAACCTTTATACCACGCTTTCCTTTATATGCCTTTACCAATTCGGGCTTGGGTATTTCATCAAGGTCCGATATCATTACAACATCACCCGTTTTTGCGTCTTTAAGCCCTTCCATAATCATATCGCGCTGGTATCGCTCAAGTGTCCATGCAGAAGTTCCATCATTAGGGGGATATTTATTAATTATAACATGGATTATCTTATCACTAAATTTTGAAAAGCGCGCTTTATTTTCAGAAAAGAAAAGCGGCTTATCCTTACCCTGGTGGGTTTTGGTAGCTTCAACCAGCACGAACTTATCTACAACGTCGTTCAAAACATTTAACCTGATTTCAAGTAAATCAAGTTCGTTGAAGAATGTAAAGCAATCGAAAACCATATTCTGTAAAATTATGCTTTCTTCGTTATGGCTCGTTTCAGTTTTATGAGGGAGTAGGCAATCTTGGTAATGATGCTGCCATTTGCATAGCTTTCAATTTGATGATATTTACCTGAAATTGCCTTGAACTTCAGTATATCTTCATTATTGGAAAGCATTGCAACTTTTTTTGCTTCGTATGTTCTTACCCGAAAATACTGAGTTAGTTTAACCTTCCGACGTGGCGCAATTGCTTTCCTTAAATCATCATATTGTGGGGCGAACAATAATTGATGCGTAATTATAATAGGATCAAGGTAATTCAACATAAAAAGCTTGTTCTTCATATGCGACGACGACGTAGATTGCCTGTGCACCCTGAACCATGTAAGCTGGCGTGGAATATATTTCAACCCGTACTTCGATGCAATTCTTAAAAAGTATTCTAAATCGCATAATTGTGAAATATCGGCATTAAAGTAGCCTACATCAGCCACGCAATCCTTCCTGAACATTATTACTGTTGGTTCTCCAATAAAATTCATACATATATTATCTACTGCGAATTCAGAAATCCTCTCAGCAGTAATATTCACAGGAACCGATGAATTTATACCCAGCCTTTCGAACGTCAGGGTTTGACTTAACGAATATTGCTTCACCTTTTCATCCAGTCCCGGGTCAAAAATTAATCTTCTGCCCGATGTTACCAGTTTATCGCCTTCCAAAATACCCTGCACCATTTCTGCAATGCAATCAGTGTCTAAGTAATCGTCCTGGAAAAGAAATTTTATCCATTCGCCCTTTACTAAACCAATACACTTGTTCCAGTTCCCGACCAGCCCAAGGTTTTTATCGTTGCGAAATGCCTTAATCCTATTATCCTTGGCTGCATACGTGTTGACCAAATCCCATGTTCCATCAGTGGAGCAATCATCGCATATTACAATCTCTATGTCACTATATGTTTGCCCTATGGCAGAGTCTATGCACTCCTTCAGGTATTGAAGGCCATTGTATGTAGGTATGCAAACGCTTACAAGGGCTTGCATATTACCGGGGATAATTATTTATACCATAAAATTGCTTCCTTCTGATACGGCTCAAAATAGCTAACAGGCTAATAGTTGTAAAGCTCACTTCCCCTAAAAAGCCTTTCTTGCTCCTCACTTCGGTGAACATTTTACCAATTTCGGGGTTATTGATTTTTTTAGCTATTAATTTAATATAATGCTCAGGGAAAGGGTCATGGCCGCGTGCAACCAGGCTCCTCCAGTATTTGTATTTATATTCTCTTGAAATTATTTTTTTCTTAACCATCGGGAACCCCTCTTTAATTAATGGCATGGCCCACACAATGGCATTATTATTTGAGTCTGTTTCTTTTGTAAAATGATACATTGCTTTTAGGTTCTTACCCATTTTTACAAGATACTGGCTTAATCCGACTTCATAAACCCTTATAACTTCACTCAGTTCTGCAATTATCCCGTTTTGCCTGAAATAATCTATTACAAAAGGGATAGTCTCCTTGTTTATAATAAGAAAATATGACTGTATATGGTATTCTATCTGGTAACTGTCTGTTAAGCCGCTATAATCAGGTTTTTCCTTGTCGAGCCATTTAAAAAAGGTATCCAGCTTTCCGAAAAGTATGCATGAGTCATTAATTAGTCCAAGCCTGTCATAGCCGCTTACATCGTATTTTGCCAATGCTTTATGCCACATGCCGAAATCGTATCCTTCATTGACAACTAAAAACAATTCTATTTTATTCTGAGTTAAAAACGTTAAACTTTCTTCATTGATCTCCTTGTCATTTGTAATAAATATTATCCTGGAAAAATATTTTGACAATTCCAACAGATATACCCTAATATAGTCCGGTATTTTCGCCCCGTTAAAATAGCTGCTGAAAAAACAAATCGATTTCATTTAAATAACCGCTTTATTGCCCAATATGGCTTTAATATAGAGCGGCCAATACGCAGTGCAGAAGAACCGGCCATGCTTTCCAGCTGGTTATTCACTTTATTATACTCAAAAAGCAATTCGGGTAACGGGAAGTAGCGGTCATAAATTTCCTTATGTTTAGTATAGATACTCTTACGGATTCTTTTTTGCTTTTCTTCTTCATTTACTTTCGGGTTCCTCGAATTATCTCTTATTCTATAGTAAAAATAAACTTCAGGCAGCTGCACTACCTTATCAGACTCATTTAGAAATGCTATCCAGAACTCCCAATCCTCGTAACCTTCGCTCATATCTTCACTATACCCCTTAGTTTTCAGGAAATCATCTTTTCTGAAAAGAGCAGTACAGAAAATCATATTTGCCATTAACAATCTCTTATACGAATAGGTATGTATATTAAATTTCTCATTCTTATTGCCAAAAGTCTCGGCCATGCAGTAAACAAGCTTTACCAATGCATCGTCTTCAAGCCTCTTAACTGCCTCTCCAATATAACGTGGCCCTATTTTATCATCGCCATCAAGGGGTAGAATATATTTACCACGGCTATTAGCTATTCCGTTATTTCTGGCCCTGGATACACCCTGGTTAGGCTGGCTTATATATTTGAATCGTTTGTCCTTCCTCTCGTATTCACTTCCAATAGTCTTTGTATTATCAGTAGAACCATCATCAACTATTATACACTCCCAGGCAGAATAATTCTGCGCAGCTACACTATCTAAAGCTTCACTAAGGAATAAGCCCTGGTTGTAGCAAGGCACTATAACAGAAACTAAAGCTTCATTTCCTTTTTGTTCCATACTAACCTTTCAGCCGGTGCAATACTTTATATAAAAAACTCTTACTGGGTTCCTGCTTTGGTGGCACACCGTCTATCTCCGCCTGTTTAAAATATTGCAATTGAACCATCTTCCTCTCCCGTTTTATCATCTCGCTGTTCTCAGGCTTTGAACTCATTCCGTCTATCAAAAATACGGAAAAAGGCATTGCAATATGCCGGGTAGAAACTTTATTCACCACTATCGCCTTGAGCAAAAAATCATAATCCGACACGATTTTAAGGTCTTCCCGGTACAACCCGTAAACAGCAAATAAATCGCGTTTTATAAATGAAACCGGGTGCCACAAAGTATCCTGTATCATGTGTTCAAATGATAGCTTTTCAGGCATTTTCCCTAAGGTTCTTTTACCATTTACCTGCTCTATAATCATGTCGCCGTAAATAATATCTTCCTGGTAAGATTTCTTAAAAACACTCTCTAATACATTAGCCTTATATAAATAATCGCCGCTATTTAAAAACAGGCAATATTCCCCCCTTGCCAGGCTAATTCCCTTATTCATCGCATTATAAATGCCCGAGTCTTTCTCTGAAATCCATTTGGTTATTTTTTCGCTATATTGCTTTATCACTTCAACGCTTCCGTCATTTGAGCCACCATCAATAATAATGTATTCAAAGTCCCGGTATGTCTGCCCCACAACACTTTGAATAGTCTTTTCAAGACCTGCCTTGTTGTTGTAGTTAATTGTTATGATTGACAGCTTTGGCATTACCCCAGTATTTCTTTTACAACTTTAAATACTTTCTCCGGTTTTATTAATCCCATATCCAAATGCGATTCTTTCCCCAATAACTTCTCCTCACCTTGTTTATCATTTATTTTGTTTTCAAACTCATCGGGCAAAACAACCTTTAACGTAGCATTCAATTCATCGGGGTATGGGCAAAACCGTTTGTAATTATTTCCATTTGTTATGCATATAGTAGGGCTATTCAAAGCCACTGATAGATGCATTAAGCCCGTATCATTGGCTATAACTAAGGCCGCTTTCTTTATCAGTTCTATCGTATCAACCAGGTCAGACTTGCCTGTATTATCCGTTACGCTAACTCCTGCTTTTGAAATTATTCCTTTTGCACTTTTTGAGCCCCCGATAATTATTGACAGTTTATATTTTTCAGAAATGCTTTTGCATAGCTGGGCGAAATGAACTGACGGCCATTTCCTGTATTCCTGCCCTGCACCGGGAAAAATAAGTATATGCTTCTTTTCTTCACTACTGGCCGAATCACTATTAATAGACGGTTTTTGAATTTTTAATTCCTTACCCAGTACTTTTTCAAAAAAATATTTGTTCCGGTAAAATTCAAACATATTCTTTTGCGAAGAAGGCACCAGTTCGCTATATCTCTTATCATTCTCTATTTTCCTTTCATGGCTAATATTTACTTCATCACCATTGTATCCAATAACTCTTCTTACTCCACTGTGTAAAGCCAACTTGTCGCCATCAGCCGTCCTGGAATAGACGGGATTAAGCAACGTACCGCATTTGGCCTTTTGCAATTTCCTGTAAACTGCAAAGCGATACGATGCCTGGTGCAGCTTTGGTACATCAACCCAAATAAATTCCCTGATAAATGGGGCGTCAAGCTTCTCAGCCAGGTCCTTCCATAGTATATTACCGCATAAAACAAGTTTGCCCTTCTCCTTGTTGTCCTTGAAAAGCTCTTCAATAAAGTTACGGAATAGTATGTAATCGCCTATTCCATCGAGCCTCACGATTAGTATATCATTATTATCGCCCTTTACTTTTTTCGAGTACAATGTCTTTTCGACACTTTCAGTAAGCGTGCTTTCCAGTTTCCGCGAGCCTTTATTCACAATTTCTTTCATTGTGTACATATCAGCCCAGTTTTTTTAATCTTTCTTCAATAGACTTATAATCTTCCTCAAGTAAAGATTTTCGTCTCGGCAGTTCTTTATCAGAAAAGAATTTTCCCGACACACGTTCCAGTAGTGTTTTCCTTTTCGGGGAAATTGCTTTAATAAATGCACTATTATCTATCTCAAGGTCGGTTATCAAATGCAGGTTCAGGTTATTGGAATAGAGTTTTTTATTATTCTGCTTTGCAATAAACTTCAATGATTCAAGGGAAAAGAATGAAATATGCTGGCCCGATAGCGGCGCCCTATACCACCATTTATCAAACTCTTCAGCGCTTGTCGGAGCTAACAGGGTTGAAAATAAAATGGAAGGAGCGAAACCGAACATTTTCTTCACTTCCTCTACCGGGTTTTCAAGATGCTCAAAAACTTCGAATGCGGTAACCAAATCAAATTTCTTCTGTTGAACATCAGCTATATCGAAATATTTTGCGAAAGTATTTTCACAATGGGTATCGAAACGGTAAAATGGAAAACCTTTATCGCGCATTAAGCGGACAAATATTCCATAGCCTCCGCCATAGTCAAGAAATTGTTTTGCATTACCATAGAAGGTTGAAATTATCTTCTGTGTAATTGCCGATAATTCCAGGTTTCTTCCTATTAATCCAATATCGAGTGTGGCAATTGCGTCGCTATATGCCTCATTCAACCAGTACGGTTTCTCCGTTTGAATAAAGCCGCAATTAGCACATTTAAAATACTCTATAGTGTATTTATTAAGGATTTCTCCCTTATAAAAAAACGAGGCTTCACTATTACAGATATTACACTTCATTTAATATTGTTAAGAGCTTCCTGCAGTTTAGCTTTAAAGTCGGTTTTAAAATATTCGAATGTATTAACCCTGTTTGTTTCAGCAACTATCTTGCGGCTACATAACTCCAACTCTCCCACTGATAATTGCTGCGATTGTTTTACAGCATCATTTACAGCCTGAATAGTTAAATCCTTAATTAAAATACCATAAGTATCTATGTCCACATCTGCACTCTCAGAAACTATAGGTATAAGCCCCCCATTTGCCATACACGTTATTACCGCAGGCGAATTCCCCTCTGATGCGCTGGGGTAGATTACAAATGCGCAACTCTTCAATATCTCTTTAAACTTGTCAGACTCCACATTTACAAAACCGTGATA
>Ga0206882_1004_pt1 | contig 67865 bp, 52 predicted proteins | sample Alteio_BWOrgCont_4_FD_152908 | JGI IMG/M metagenome (GOLD analysis project Ga0206882, IMG submission 152908) | Enriched cells from forest soil in Barre Woods Harvard Forest LTER site, Petersham, Massachusetts, United States -... | ecosystem: Environmental > Terrestrial > Soil > Temperate forest > O...
GCAATTTTCTCCCCTTTATGGCTTTGCGTTGAATTTTAGCGATACGTGAACAAGTACAAATTTGCGAGGTTATAAGATGAATGAAATTGGAATATCTTTTCAAAACAGAATAAATAATTTTAATACGCTGGAACCCAATCAAAACACAAGAACTTTCGCCTTTTTATCTGATGAAGAATGGGACACCATCCAATCGGATTTTAAGGTGGAAATCCGGCTAGATATAAGAAAATGTGCAAACACGATTCTTCGTTATTTATCTGAAGAAAAATTCGGATTGTCTAATAAAGCCACGGATTCAGAAAAATATATGGGAATCCGATCTCTTGGAATATTTTGTCGAGAATTAGAATTCCATAAGCTTCAGCAAATTTTTAAAACCGTAACAGAGAAATTCGTCGATTACGATTTCGATCTTGAAAAATTAACGGCTCTAATCAAAACCATTGAAGAAGCCGATCTGAAAGCAAGACAAAATTCTTTGGAAAAAAAAGGGAGCAAGCGAAAGCTTGAACTTCAAGAAGATGATCAATTGAGGAAGCTTTATGAGGTTTGCAGAGAAGAAAAAAACTAGCCTTTTTCGATTCGTTCAATCGCAATGCGTGCAGGATTTCCGTTGAGATCCCATTCTGTGCCTGAACAGGCAGCAAATGCCACCTTAACGGCTAACACTTCGTTATCGATGTACTCTTTGTATTTGCGATAACAATCTTCGACTTGAGGATTCGTATCGAAGACGATTTCAATCCGATCTGTCACCTCAAAGTTTGCATCTCGGCGCATCGTGTTGATCTTATTTACAATTTCTCTTGCAAGTCCTTCTTGGATCAGTTCTTCGTTGAGCTCTGTTTCCAAAGCTACCGTGATCGATCCTTCATTGGCTGCAATAAGTCCTTCTCGAACGGTCCTTTCGACCCCTACATCTTCAGGAGTAAGTAGCAGTTGCTCTTCGCCTAAATCGATAGAAATCCCTTCTCCTCTCATTAAGGCAGATAATTGCGATTGTTTCAGCGACAGAATTTTTTCTTGCACCTCTTTCATCCGTTTTCCCACTTTTTTTCCTAAAACGCGGAAATTAGGTTTGGCTTGAAGAGATACGAATTGTTTTTCCTCTCGAGAAACTTCCACTTCTTTGACATTGAGTTCATCAGCAATCAAATGCCGCTCCCTTTCTAAAAAGCTAAATAGTCGCTCGTCGGTTGTCACTACATACGCTTTCTGCAAGGGTTGCCTCACCTTCAATTTGTGTTCTTTTCGAAGACCATGCCCTAAGCTCACCGCACTTTGAACCGCTGCCATGGTCTCTTCTAAGTCTTCGTCCCTATGGGCTTCATTATAGACGGGAAAATCGGCAAGGTGAACCGATTCTGCCATGTTTGGATCTTTTAGATTCCGATAGATCGTTTCGCTGATGAAAGGAACAAAAGGGGCTGCAATTTTGCTAAGTTCTAATAACACGCGATAAAGGGTTGCAAATGCTTCATTTCGATCAGAAGTTTCTTTCTCTTCCCAAAATCTACGACGAGATCTTCGGATATACCAATTGGTCAATTGATCAATAAAACCGACAAAGGGTTTTACTGCGTAGCTTAAATCATAAATATCTAAACCTGTTTCAACATCCAAAATAAGGTGGTTCAATTGGGAAAGAATCCATCTGTCAATTTTTGCTTCCGGATGCGCATCTGTTGGTTTCCAGTTGTAAATTCTGGCATAGGTAATAAAAAAGGTGTAGGCATTCCAAAATGGAATCAACATTTGCCGAAGGACCAGCTCGACTCCCCTCTCAGAAAATCGAAGATCATCGGCTCGTGACGCTGGGCTGTTTAGCATGTAGAGACGGATGGCATCTGATCCATATTTGTGAATCACTTCGTTCGGATCGGGATAATTTTTTAGTCGCTTCGACATTTTGTTTCCATCTTCGGCTAAGATGATCCCATTCACAATGACGTTTTTAAAGGCCGGTTTGTCAAATAAACCAGCGGCAAGTACAGTCAAAGTATAAAACCATCCCCGCGTCTGGTCGATCCCTTCCGCAATAAAATCTGCAGGGAAATATTGATCTAAAGAATCTCCCTTTTCGAACGGATAATGGATTTGCGCATAGGGAACAGAACCAGACTCAAACCAGCAGTCAAATACTTCCGGAATACGGTGAAACGTTTTTCCGTTCTTTTTAAATGTTAACGGATCGATAAAGTGGCGATGAAGATCTTCGATTTTTTCCCCTGTTAAATCTTCCAACTCTTTGATACTTCCGACAACCATAATTTCCCCGTCCTCCGAACGCCAAATAGGAATGGGGGTTCCCCAGTATCGATTTCGACTAATCGCCCAATCTCTAGCCCCTTCTAGCCACTTGCCAAATCGACCATACTTAATAAATTCGGGAGCCCAATGAATTTGGTCGTTGGCTGCAAGCAAACGATCTTTAAACTTCTCGACAGCGACAAACCAGGTAGTCACAGCTTTGTAAATTAAGGGGGTATCAGATCGCCAGCAGAAAGGATATCGGTGGCGAATCCGCTCGTCTTTAAATACACGATTTTCTTTCTTTAGTCTTCGAATGATTTCTTTATCTGCATCTTTTACAAAAAGGCCCAAGTATTCGGGAACTTCTTCGGTAAATTTTCCATTGTTGTCGACAGGACAAACCGGCTCAATCCCCGCCTGTTGACATGCATAAAAGTCGGCCTCTCCAAATGCTGGTGCGGTGTGTACAATTCCTGTACCCTCATCTAAAGTGATCACATCTTTTACAGCAATCACTCGAAAGGCTCCCTTTTGACTCCGAAAATAATCGAAAAGTGGCACATACCTTTTCCCAACTAGCTTTTCTCCAGAAAAAGTCTCTAGGATTCTATATTCGTCCGGATGATGAAAATAATGGGCCAGCCGCTCCTTTACTAGGATATACTGCTTATCTTCTACTTTCACTTTTACATATTCTAAATCGGGAGAAACCATTAACGCCAAATTGGATACCAACGTCCAAGGAGTAGTCGTCCAGGCTAAGAGAAAGGTATTTGGCTCCTCGATCAACGGTAACATTACCGTCAGAGAAGGATCGTCTACTTCCTTGTAGTTCTGAGTCGCCTCAAAGTTGGAAAGTGGGGTTCCCAATTTTGCGGAAAAGGGCATCACTTTGTACCCTTCGTAGACAAGACCTTGTTTGTACAATTGCTGAAAGACCCACCAAACCGTTTCCATGAAGCTTGGATCCATTGTTCGATAGGTATTTTCTAAATCAACCCACCGCCCCATTCGGAGCACGGTTTGTTTCCATTCTGAAGTGTACCTCAGTACGATTTTTCGACATTCTTCGTTAAAGCGAGCAATCCCAAATTGTTCAATCGATTTCGCTCCCGTAAGTTGGAAATCCCTTTCAATCTCATTTTCGACAGGAAGACCATGACAGTCCCAACCAAATCTTCGGGAAACATAATACCCTTTCATAGTCTTATAGCGTGGAATCACATCTTTGATCGTTCCGGCCAACAGATGACCGTAATGGGGCAACCCAGTCGCGAAGGGAGGACCATCGTAAAAGATAAAAGGCTTGCTTTTTTTTCGGTTCTCCAAAGATTTTTCAAAAATTTTTCTCCCTTCCCAAAAAGCCAATACCTTTTTTTCTCGCTCGTCGATCGATTCCCTTTCCACTTCGTGAAACATAACTTCCTCGCAATTTTCTGCTGAACAGGATACTCCTTTAGCTCTATATGTTAAAGCGTATTATTTTATGAGGCATTCCCGCTTTGCCTTCTTTTTTTTAAAATAATGATTAACATAAACAAATTATTGACATAAATTGTATTATTATAAAATAATAATCGAAAAATTAAGAATAATTAAACTAAATTACAACAATTCTTATCCAAACGAGTTTAAATATGATAAATTTTAATACAGTCAAATCCGTGTCTTTCAGTCAGCAAGACTCGGATTTACTTAATGAAACAGCTGGCTTTAACGTACAAAAACAACCTCTATCCGAGTCTTTCAGTCAGCAAGAGTTCGATTTACTTGAAAAAACCCTTGGCTTTAACGTACAAAAACAATCTCTACCCGAGTCTTTCAGTCAGCAAGAGTTCGATTTACTTGAAAAAGCCCTTGGCTTTAACGTACAAAAACAATCTCTACCCGAGTCTTTCGGTCAGCAAAAGTTGGATTTACTTAATGAAACAGCTGGCTTTAACGTACACCAAAATGTGCAACAAACACCCAGTAAAACAACATTCTCCGTTCTTACCGATGATAACTGGAAGGAAATTAAAGAAATATTTAAAGCATACATAGATATGAAAATCCCCAAAAATAAAAAAAACAAAATAAAATATCGAAAATGTACATTTACGATCCTTCGTTTTTTATCAGATGAAGAGTTTTGTTTGTCTTCAGACAAGATACAAGTTACAAACCTGAATCCACAGAATCGGTCTGCAACCCTGAGTCAACTGAATCAGTTTCGCTGTAAAATAAAAACCTTTAATCTAACGGAACTTTTTACAAAAATCACTAAAAAATTACCACAATATTGTTTTAACATGAATAGAATAAAAGATCTTAATAGTAAAATAAGTACATATTCCGCCAAAAGTAGTCTCGCATTTCAATTGGCAAACAATAGGGATCAAACACAAATCCCACTTCAGAAAAAAAAGTTTGAAATTCTCACCGATGACAACTGGAAGGAAATTAAAGAAATATTTAACAGTTGCGAAGATACGAAGGTGGGGATAAAAAAAGAAACACAATATCGAAAATGTACATTTACGATCCTTCGTTTTTTATCAGATGAAGAGTTTTGTTTGTCTTCAGACAAGATACAAGTTACAAACCTGAATCTACAGAATCGGTCTGCAACCCTGAGTCAACTGAGATTCTTTCGCCAAAACATAAAACACGATAATCTTCAGCCACTTTTTACGAATATCACTAATAAACTAAACGAATATGATTTTGATATGAATAGAATAAAAGAATTTGAAATGAAAATAAATACATATGTCAATCACGCTAGATCAAAGAAAAGTGAAAATACAAACAACCAGAAAAAGAAGCGAAAATCAGAGGATATCGTAGAAGGGTCTTTTTCCAAAAAGTAATACCTCTTAAGGAAGAGACCATCCTCCCCCCAAAGCTTTGATGAGCTGAACAGTTGCCATGTATTGGTAGCCATGGAGAGCGTTTACCTGGATTTGGGAGTTAAGCAAATCCCTTTCTGTATTCACCACATCGATATAATTGATCAACCCTAGCTGGTAGCGATCCGAGTAGAGTTGGTAGGCTTTTTCAGCCCACTTAGTGACAATTTCGCTATTGTTATGTTCTTTTGCATAAAGATCGATATTTGTTAAGGCATCCTCTACTTCTTGGAAGGCGATTAGCACCTGTTGTTGGTATTGGCCGCTAGCTTCGTAAAAGCGGGCCAGCTGCTGCTGCAGGTAGTAAGGGGTTCTAAATCCGTCAAAAATCAGTTGATCCGACCCTACACCAAGCATCCAATAGCGGCTAATCCATCTTAAAAAATCTCTTAAAATGGGGCTCTCAAACCCTCCCACAGCTGTCAAAGTCAACGAAGGGAAAAATTCGGCATAGGCCTGTTTCACTAGCTGATGGGCGGACCTGGTTCGGTATTCCGCCTCTGCAATGTCTGGGCGCCGCAAAAGGACTTCTGAGGGAAGACCTGCTGGAATGCAAGGGGGAGGAATTTCCAGCAATGGGATTGGATCCAAGCAAAATTCTGAAGCTGGAATTCCTATTAAAACTGCGAGTTGATCTTCCATGATTTTCCGTTGCCGCAATGTCTCTTCATATTCAATTAGTACATTCCCTACTTCTTCAGCAGCTAAGGCCACATCAGCATAGAAAATGATCCGTCCCTCATACCGATCCAGGTTGATTTGATACGCTTTTTGACGCGTTTTTAGCACCTGTTGCAGCAGTTCTATTTGTTTGTCAGCAGTGCGAAGCTGGAAATAAGCAAAGGCCAAGTTGGATGTCAATGTCAATAGGACCGCATCGAAGTCCTCCTTTTGAGCGAACCAGCTATACTTAGCTGCCCGATACTGATCCTGAATTTTACCCCACAAGTCGACTTCATAACTTACATTGACTGGAAGAAAATAGAGCAATTCATGAGCTCGAAATGGGGTAAGAGGAACAGATACCAGAGAGCTATTGGCATAATTTTTGATCAACTCTCCAGTACTAGTATAGAGTGGATTTAGTGTGATTTGCGGATAAAAATCAGCAGCCGCAATTCCCATCAAAGCTCGCGATTCTTGGATCCTTTCATAGGCAATAAACAAATCTCTGTTATTTTCAAGTGCTAACGCCTCCAGCTCGTTCAACTTTTCATCGTAAAAAACTTCCCACCAAAAATCTAAATAGGGATCTGCCGCATTTGTGCAACTTTTGTTTTTCCAATGGGAAGGAGTTTCCACACAGGGAGGAACATAGTCCGGTCCAACCGAACAGCTAGATAGAACCAATAAAAATCCAATGACTAGTTGTTTACGCCAAAGTGCCAATTGTTCGATGCCTCAATTTTTATTTGCAAAAGAATCTATAAGGAATATAGTGAACTTTTTCAAGAAAATTATACTAATATGTGGATTGTTGAACTTGCGCTCCGGCGCCCCTATACATTTGTCGTCATCGCCATATTGATCGCCATCTCAAGCGGCATCTTCATGCTGGCTACTCCAAAAGATATTTTTCCGAATATCAACATCCCAATCATCAGTGTGATTTGGCAATACAATGGGCTTCCAGCGGAAGACTTTGCAGAAAGGATCACCACCTATAGTGAATATTCTCTTTTTAATAATGTGAATGACATAGAAAGAATGGAATCCCAAACGGTCAATGGAATTGGACTCATACGTCTCTATTTCCATCCGGGGGCAGATGTCTCTTCCGCCATTGCGGAGTCAACATCGATCTCCCAAGCAATTCTAAAACGGCTGCCCGCGGGGATATTGCCCCCCATCATTTTGCGTTTCTATGCCAATACGGTCCCGATCGTTCAAATGATTCTATCGGGCGAGACAGTCACTCAATCGCAACTGTATGACTATGGAAACTGGCGGATCCGTCAGGCTCTTGGAACGATCCCAGGAGCCACTTTTTTAACCCCGTATGGTGGTGTCGTCCGTCAGCTGATGGTCGATGTTGATTCCTTGGCACTTCAAACACGTGGGCTATCGGCACGGGATGTCAATAATGCCATCCAAAATCAGGTACTGACCACTCCGATAGGAGACAGCAGAATCGGAACGATCGATTACATCATCAATCTAAATAATGTCCCTGTAGAGCCAGAATCTTTTAACGATATCCCGATCGGTGTAGTGGATCAAAAAATGATATTTTTACGGGATGTTGGATTTGCTCACGACGGATTTGCCCCTCAAACAAACATCGTACGGCGTGATGGAATCGGTTCTGTTTTGATGCAGGTGTTGAAAAACGGTGCAGCTTCTACGTTGGACATTGTAAACAAGGTAAAAGAGCTCATGCCAACAATACGCAAAGCAGCACCTCACGGAATGGATATTGACCTCATTTTTGACCAATCGGTCTTTGTAAAAAAAGCCATCGAAGGGGTAGTAATAGAGGGAATCTTAGCAGCGTGTTTGACAGGAATCATGGTGCTCATTTTCTTAGGAAGCAAACGGAGCACTTTGATTGTCATGACCTCCATTCCCATATCGATCATGACATCGATTGTTTTACTAAGTCTTTTAGGAGAGACGTTGAACATTATGACCCTTGGGGGGCTTAGTTTGGCAATTGGAATCTTAGTCGACGATGCCACCGTTGCGATCGAAAACATTCATCGAAACATTGCCTCAGGAAAAAAATTAGACCTTGCTATTCTGGATGGTTCTTATGAAGTGGCCATTCCTGCTTTTGTATCTACATTAAGTATCTGTATCGTGTTTTTGCCCGTAGTTTTGCTAGTTGGACCGGCAAAATTTTTATTCACCCCAATGGCCCTTGCAGTTGTTTTTGCCATTGTCGCATCCTATGTTATATCCAGGACATTGGTGCCAGTGATGATTAAATTCATCCTCCCAGCCGAGATGTACTTATATACGGGAGGAGGGGCAAAAACTGCTATCGACCGTTATCATGTCAAATTTTCAGAACGGTTTCACCGATTTCGGGAATCTTACGGCCGCTTGCTGCAACGGTGCTTGGACAATCGACCAGTCGTGCTGATTATTTTTGGGCTCATTTTTGCAAGCGCCGCGCTCCTTTTCCCTTTTGTGGGAGAGGATTTCTTTCCATCGGTGGATGCAGGCCAGATTAGACTCCATGTGAAAGCCCCTTCAGGAACCCGAATTGAAGTAACTGCACAGGTATTTAGTGAGGTGGAAGCAGAAATCAAAAAAGTGATCAATCCTGATGAAATTGCAATGATGATTGATAATATCGGATTAAATCCATCGGCTTATACTCTCGCATTTGGAGATAATGCAACCGTAGGAGGATTTGATGGGGAAATTTTGCTTTCCTTAAAACCAGAAAGAAAATACAGCACCGGCGATTACATGCGGAAGTTGCGAAAGCATCTGAATGAAAAATTTCCTAATTTCCTTTTCTTTTTCCAACCAGCCGATATGGTAAACCAAATCCTCAACCTAGGGTTGCCAACACCCATTGACATCAAGGTCTCCGGATACGATAAAAAGAACAACTTGAAGGTGGCAAATGAATTAGTAGAAAAAATTTCCCATGTTCCGGGTGTAGTTGACACTCACCTGCATCAGATTGTGGATCTGCCGGAGTTATTTTTGGAAGTGGATCGAATGAAAATCGCCACCGCTGGCCTCAATCAATCCGATGTGACCCAAGACATTCTTCTCAATTTTAGTGATAGCACAACACTGACACCCAACTTCTGGCTAGATAAGAAGGAGGGAATTCCCTACTTCATTGCAGTCCAAAACCCAAAATATCGGGTCAATTCTGTAGAAGAGCTATTGCATACCCCAGTTTCCAGCCCTCTTACTCAACAGTCGCAACTCCTATGTGATCTTTGCACATTGGAGAGAAGATCTTCGGATGGAGTGGTCAACCATCTCAATATTCAACCCGTCTACGATATCTATGCCAATATACAGAATAGAGATTTGGGAGGAGCCTCCTCCGATATTCAGACGATTTTGGACGAATACAAAGATAAAATGGCACCAGGCAATAATATTTTGATGAGTGGAGTGGTCTCCAATATGAAAGTGGCGTTTACAAAACTTGGCTTTGGTTTTATTTTAGCGATCTTTCTTGTCTATTTTATCATGGTGATCAACTTCCAATCGTGGCTCGACCCATTTGTAATCACAATGGCAATCCCTGGAGCTATCGCCGGAATTATCTGGATCCTATTTTTGACAAACACCACATTTAATATCCCTTCTTTGATGGGAGCTATTGTGAGCATTGGGGTAGTGACCGCCAATAGCATTCTTCTCGTAACATTTGCCAACTTTCAGCTGAAAGAGGGCAAAAACAATTTCCAAGCAGTGCATACAGCTGCTCTCGCAAGACTTCGACCTATTTTAATGACTGCACTTGCAATGATTGTGGGAATGATTCCCATGGCGCTTGCCCTTGGAGAGGGAGGAGAGCAAAACGCTCCTTTAGGGAAAGCAGTGATTGGAGGATTGCTTGTCGCTACTTTTACTACCCTATTTTTTGTCCCAGTAATGTTTTCCTTTTTACGCAAAAAAGAAAACCCTTACCTTCATGCAAAACATGTCCCTTACGTACCCCCAGAACATCAGGTGATCAAAGAGGAGGACTTAGAATGACAGAAAAAAAGAGAGTCTGGCTGTTTCCCTTTGTAATCGGAATTCTTCTCATTCTTCTATTTTTTTGGGGATGGTTTCCCCGTTGGAAAAATGACAAAGAATTAGACGCACTCGCCAATCAAAAGGACCCACCACGTGTAACTATCCTGCAAATCCAACCAAACACGGAACCGATCGCCCTCGTTTTACCAAGCTCGGCCCAAGCGTGGCACTACACTCCCATTTGGTCACGAGTGAATGGCTATATCATTCGATATCTGGTAGACATTGGGGATGTTGTGAAGGAAGGAGATCTCCTAGTTGAAATTGACACCCCAGAAACTGACGAACAATTGGCAGAAGCAAAAGCAGATTTATTAAATGCCATAGCGGAAAGAGATATCGCCAAAATTACGAGCGATAGATGGCAACAACTTTGGAATAAGAATCCAGAAGCGGTCTCTAAGCAAGAGGTGGATCAATACAATGCCAATTTGAAATCGGCTGAAGCCATCGTTTTGATGAACGAAAAAAACGTCGCTAGGCTAACCTATGAACAACAATTCAAGAATATTTATGCTCCCTTTGATGGAGTGATTACCCAACGTTCCATCGACATCGGCTCGCTCGTTTATGGTACCGTAAATGGAAACCCTCAGGAGCTCTTTCAAATGACACAAACGGGTATCATTCGCTTCTTTGTGTATGTCCCCCAAACCTATTACAAACAAATCAAAGAAGGGCTGGAAGCAGAAGTAACCATTATCGAACTTCCTGGAAAAGCGTTCAAAGGTCTAGTAACTCGCTTTGCCAAAGCATTGGACCCTACCGCTCGCACTTTACTTACGGAAGTCGATGTAGAAAACAAAGAGGGGCTTTTGTATGCAGGACTATTTGGAAAAGCAAGATTTCTCATGAAACCCAATGAAATCAATTTTATTATCCCCACCACTGCTGTCATCATCCGTTCGACCTCTCCTCAAGTAGCTGTAGTTGACGATCAGAATATCGTCCATCTAAAAAAGGTGCAAATTGGACGCGATTATGGAGACAAGATGGAGATCACTTATGGCCTGGAGCCAAACGATCGCATTGTGGTCATCCCCTCAGATGCAATCATTGAGGGAACAAAGGTACAAATTCTCAACTAAAAGTATATTAAGCAGCCAGTTGATCCCACTGACCCCAGAAATCAATAACAGGCGAAGACTCTGATATACAAGGATGAGGAAATTTCCCTTTTTCTAAGCAAAAAGAACACATTTCCACAATGAGTGTCATCAATTCATCAATCACATTTTCTGGATTTAGAGTCAATGGAACTGCCCGATCTTCGAGTTCATGCTTTTGAAACAGATAGTCTTCCGCTTCAGAGAAGATCTCTTTTAGAAAATCGGCATTCTCCATTGTTTGTATTCCAAGGCGAGCATCTAACAAAAAATCTATTGCAGGAGAAAAAGCTCCTAGTTCTGCCAATTCCTCATTAGGAATTTTTTTTGAGAGAATGGGGAAAATTCGTTCTTTGTACATCCGAGAAAGGATGACCCCTTTGATGTCACTGGCAAGAATTTCCTGTTTAACTTCTTCGCGTGACGCGACATCTTCAACAATGGCATTCACAGAAGCTGCAGTTTTTTCTGGTTCAATATCGAAAAATTCTTTGTTGATTTTTTGAGATAATTGAACTCGAAGAGCATCATAATCAGAAAATGCATGGGCTATATCCGAAGGCAAGAACTCCATTACAAACGTATGAATATCTTCTTTTTTTCGATCTGGATAGGCATTTTCGAGAATGCTTTGAAGAATCCTTCGCGCATTGTTTACAAAATCTTCCCTATCTGCATTGGACGTGCTCATAGGAATCAAACTCTGAATATGACTTGCAAAATCTTCTCGGATTTTTTTAAATATTTTTTTATCTTCTTCTAAGCTTTTGGCGAGAAATTTCTGAAAAGTTCGTGGCAGAAGGCGATCCTTCCTCTTCATTGCATAAAGTTCCAAAGTTCTGGAGCGAACAACCCGTACCATTTGAATCAAATGTTGCGTGCTATCGTCATTCAAAATATCCACTTTTTTCTCAGATGCCGATTGGAGTAATAAGAAACCCTCCGAAGTGGCTGTGACACGCTCCTCATACTTCGAAGCTTCGATAAGTCCTTTTTTCGTATCCTGGTAGTGGTGAAATTTATGAAACCACATCCCCGCATTCTCCAAAATGCTTTCGAAACGTTCATGGTCCATACTGAGCTCTTTCCCCGTTTGCCTTTTCGCATGGCCGAATCTCTTTAATTCACTCATCAACTTTTCCCAATCTCTTGCTGCACTTTGCCCTGATGCCCTTTTACAAATATCCATATAAGCCCCTTGAGAAATATAACCCTCATCTAAGAAGCATTCGCGCAAGAGATCTAACAGAGCTAATTTAAGCTCTAATGTTTCTAAAGTGGATTGTAAAATTTCTCGAGGGATCATCCCTCTAATAGCTTGTTCATTTAGGTTGCCAATAAGATTATCCATTTCCCACATCTGTTTTCCAATTTCCATTAACTTGGCTGTTTTGTAGGAAAATAGGGCTCGTTTGTATTCAGCCCTTTCCCTATCCATATACTTTTCTTTTTCTTTCGGACTAAGCCTATCCCACTGTTCTTCCAATTCTTTCGTTCCATAAAGTACACTCTTTGCGAGAGCTTCTTCCATAAAAGCTTGCTTTCCTACGGCATTCAGCGTATTTTCCTCAAAAGCTTCGACCTGAGAAAAAATTTTCTCAATGGTTACAGCATCTTCTTTTGTGGCTTCATTTTGTTTTAGTTTTTCAAGAAGCTGGGTTTTCCATTTTCCCCACTCCTCTGTATTCATTCCCCGATATAGTTGCACAAAAACTCCAAAAAGGGCTGTTTGGGAATAGACCATCTTGGGGTTAACGTTCTGAACATCCATAGTGGAATTTGCTATTTTCGAATAAGTGACTCTCTCCCCCCCATGGGAAATATAAGTTTCCAGATCGATCTGAATGCCAGAAAGGTCACCAAAAAGACCGCACCAACCCATATCAAACAGGACTTTTGCCAAAGTACAAGACAGTTCGTTATATCCTACCTCATTCTTTTTCGACTGTTTCAGTTTTGCGGTGTTATCGATGTCTGAATTATATCCAGGTGTACCAATGGCCTGCCATTCTACTTCTGGAAGACCAAAATGATGTAAGACTGTTTTAACCACATCTTCTTCCATAAATTTTTTAGCTTCTTGCCGAAATACCTCCCAATTTTTAATTTTGTTGAAATCGATTCTCTTTTCATGATAATCGCTTTTGATTTGATTCCAAGTCATCCCATTTTGCAATTCTTTGATAAAGTCATCGTGTTTTTCCATAAAAGCTTTGATTTTTTCACTTAGCTCAGGGATTTGCGTAATGAGCTGGTTCACAACTTCTTGCGACTTGTGCTGAAAGGATATGGGAGGAGTTTCAAGAAAATCTAGAAATACGCTGAGGTCCATGGTTTGCGCTTCAAACTCAGGGTATCTGTCTTGCTTTGGCTTCTGAACATGAGAAACTGGAGGAGAAAAAAAAGTAGTATATAAATCACCAATCATAAAAGCACCTGATATCTGTTTTAAAATTGGCTTTTTTAGATTATTTAATTAAATAAATTAATATTTATAGTTTTATTATAACATTATTTAATTTAGTATATTATTAAATTAAGAAAAAAACAGGGAAAATTCGACTAAACAAATTTGGTTATTAAGCAAGATTTTGAAGATCAAAGATTTGGACCTAGGAAGGTGCAAATAAAACAATTGATACAAAAAATAGAAAAAAATTAACAAGATATGCAAGATCGCCTACGGCGGCAGGATAAAAAATGAAATCTTAAGATTGTTGCGAACAAAACTATTGATTGAATTAGGGAAACCCTTTCTACTTCAGATACAATACTACCCGAATTTGCCAATACTTTTATTCACACCTGCTTAGGAACGCCCTAATATAATTTTCTGGCAATTTTACCGCTAAACATGGTACTTCTTTAAGCCGATTATGCTAAATCGTCTTATCATCCTATCTTCACTCTTGTTGTGCAGCTGCCAAGAAGAACCCATCCGCCCTTTTCCAAAGGGGCCCGTTTTGCCCCCTCCTGTCGTCTACGAAGATATTTTAGACCATCCTTGGCTAAAGCAGCAAACAGGCGTTGAGGAAATTCTTCCCGCAATTGTCGAAGACGTTCGCTCCATCCAACGTTTAAATATCCCTTGGGAACAAATTCAGAAAAAATACGACGAGTTGCAAAAGGAAATCCATACTTTGCCCGTCACTTGGCCCAGCTACTGGTACCAAGTCCTCCAGATTCCCCCCGCCTCCTCTTTTCGAATCTACCGAAGGATGCTTGTCGGTGAAAACCACCTAGGATTCCCTATCTACTTGGATGTTCGTGTGTTTGAACTAAAAGACGCAACCCAAGTTGCCGAAATCCTCGATTGGCATTTTAAGCTTTTAAAGGATGAGCCCTTTCAAAAAATTGACCCCTATCCCAATGTCTTTGTAGGTAGAGGCGATCACAATACCCTCCTTTTCAATCCCACCCATGGAATCGCTTCTAAAGATCGGGGTATATTCTTAGCTTACTTCCTCAAAAATCAAAAACTTTTCGTTTTATTCCTGGATGCCCCCTGGTTTGATTTTGTGATCTATTATGACAATTTACTCTCTATCTTAAACTAGAGTGGCATTCCCATTGTGAATTTCTCGAGGGAATGCCTCTAGAATAAAAATTCGAATTCTGCTAATATAAAGGTCGGGGGTGTAAAGGTTTCGACTTGGAAATGAAGTATTAATTGCATGCGGAGGATGTCGGTTGGCCTCCTTAAAAAACCGATAAAAACATAAATGTCGCTAAGACAAAAAAAGCTGAAATCATCAGAACTCCTGCTGGTTTCTTTGCTGCCGGAGTTAACACTTCTGCAGTAGAAGTTGCTGCTTAAGCTTAACCGCATAAGTAGCCCGGTAGCCCAAAGTTGGACCAAGGGCTTTGGAACTACCGTCATTTTACTTGGTGTGAGCTGGCGCTTCGGTGGCTTCTAGGGCGTCTTCTCGAGATTAAATGAAGCCAATCCATTTCAAGTGGCGCACTCTGCAGCAAGATGGATTTAATTACAGAGGGCTAAGCATGTAGTGGTTAATAGGGAGTTTACTGAGGACGAGAGTTCGATTCTCTCCACCTCCAATTGGTTGGATCCTCACGGTACACAATCATTGTAGAAGATGGCTCACGGACTGCCGTGAGCATTTTTTACCCTCTAATTTCAAGTTCTGAAACACCAAATTCAACAATTCACGTTTTTTATCAACTTCAGAACTCTCGAGGATTTCTCTGGCACGCGCCGCTAAATTCATGACCATATTCGGTCCCTAAGGATAATTCGGCATAGTTCTTCGCATAAATCCTCGCAGCACAGAAAGAGCCCTCCTTGCCTTATCACCAATACCTGCCATTCGATTGAAGCTATACAACAAAGTACGAAGGTAAGGAGCCAACAATGCGCCAAGCGATTTATCCTCATGAGCTTCTATGAATATCGTTTTATATCCAAGATTTTCGGCTTTTTTTTGGATCTCAATAAGTAAAACTGTCTTTCCGAGGCCACGAAGTCCAGTCATTAAGAAACTTTTTTCGGGTTTGTTATTTTTAATTCGACCTAAAAGAATTTCCGCCTGCATAAGAATAGCATCCCTCCCGACTAATTCAGGAGGTGGGGCCCCGGCACCTGGGGAATAAGGGTTTTTGAGTGGATCCATTTTTTAATCTTGGTGGGTTATTTTGAGTTATATATAGTTATAGCAAAAAAACTACTATAACTGTCAATAACTCACAATAACCGCACAGAAATTGCCATGAGAAATAGTCAAAAATTGTTGACAAAAGGCAGACAGTAGGCTACGATAAGATTCAAACGCTGAGAGAAAATGTCGATTTACACTTTTTCACCTGAAAAGAATCGCAAACTTATAGAAGAGCGAAATATTAGCTTTGAAGAAATCATTGCGGCAATTGAGGATAATCAAATAGTGGATATTCTAGAACATCCCAACCAGAAAAAGTATGGGAATCAAAAAATTTACGTGATCCGTCTCAAAGAATATATATATTTGGTTCCTTTCATTACCGACAATGATAGCAACATATTTCTTAAAACTATTATTCCGAGCAGGAAAGCCAAAAAAAAATATATCTAGGGTAAAAAATGAAAAAAAATAAGAAAATTTATTCAAGCAAACTCGATCATGAGGAAGAAGAACTTTTATCTTCTGTTGAAAACGAGGAATGGAAAACAGTAAAAAATATTAAAAAAGAAAAATTGTCTGCTCGTAAAACTGCAGCCAGAACTCTACGCAAAGATGTTCGTATCAATATTCGATTAACCAGCAATGATTTATCTAACATTAAACAAATCGCAGCTTTCGAAGGTTTACCTTACCAAACCCTCATTGCAAGCATCTTGCATAAATATGCTGCAGGGCATCTGAGATAAATTCCTTTTCCCCGAAAAGACCCTATTTTAGACTTGTTTTATATTTTATTTCTGTGTTATGCTTTTTTTAAAAAAAGTAAAATTACTATGCAAATAACAAGTATATCAAGTCAAACACAGAACAGAATCCAACTCTTGCTTCAGAAAGGACAAGAAAAAACTCAAGATGCGCAAACCGTGTCCGAAATCTCTGTTCCCGCTCATTTGAAGTTAGAGGAATTAGCTCCAGAGGTATTCACCCAAATAGCCTTTATTCCAAGTGAAAACAATCTTTCACCATTGCATGGAGACTTCTCTCATACAGCTTCCAAACCAACAGACGAGGAGATGCGGGAAAAAATAAAAATCCTGGAAACCCGTTTTCCCAAGTATCCCTATTCATTTGCAAAATACATGCTTACCCTTCTCCGATTCTTATTCCAGATCGACCTCAAAATTCCAACTTCACGTGAAGATTCAAATTCTTTAGTTGAATTGAAAGACATGCGTAAATTTTATTCGTCTTATAATAAAGAATTCGATTTCAAAGAAATTATAAAAACACTGATCGAAAAAGAATTCCCAGATTATCTTGTTACTTTCAATGAAAGATGGAAGGAGTTTAGCGAAGAAATCAATAAAAATCCCAAAAAAGGAGGCTCAAATAACAAAGTGATACCTGAAATCATAGAGTTGTTTGAAAAAATGGAAAAGCATTTTATCCATAAAGGGGATCGTTCTGTTTCCATTGATGATGCAGTGTGGAAAAAAATTACGGAAAGCTGCTCTATTAAAGATTATCAATCGGCGACGTCAAGAAATTTTTTCCAAAAATTCTTTAGTTTTCTTTCTGGTGATGAGTATGAAGACTACCCAGGAGGTCTCCACTATATTCGAAAATATAGTGCAGAACAGTTTGTCAAGACAATAGAAAACATTAACGATTGCATGAGTAACACCCTCACCATCAAAGAAAATAGGCTGGTGCCCTTTTTCAAATCCTGCTTACAAAGCCAGAACACAAAAAAACAAGAATATCTCCAGAGAAAAAAATTATACCCTCCTAATCCATCTAGCCTCCCTCAAGTCAGGCCGGCAAAAAAGCAAAACACTGGCACAACGTCGTAAGAGACTGTGCAATAATATACCGATTAAAATCTCTTCCAGCTTACGCCAAACGTTTCCGAATCTTAAACAAATAGTCGTGGTGTCTTATGACGGCAAAAAACTCATGCTTTCTAAAGAGTGCCTACAAGTGCCTTTAAAGGAGCTCACTGAATTTTTACTTTCTTGGTAAGAAAATAGATACTTGGCAAAAATTGGTTATCTGTGATATATTACATATTACATATCAAAAAATGACGATTTTAGCAAGCAAATGAGGTTATGCAAGAAGTCTATGATGAGTGAAAAAATTCAACGTACCTTTGTTCGTGAAGAGGCCTATCTTAAATTGCGCAACTGGATTGTGGAAGGAACTCTCGAACCAGGACTCAAATTGCGGGATAAAGAATTGGCTGAAAAAATGGGGGTTAGCAGAACTCCAATTCGGGAAGCGCTACTCCGTCTTGAAGATGAGGGATTAGTGAAAACTAAGCCCAATCGTTCGACGATTGTATCCCTGATCGACTTTTCAAATGCTTTTCATCTCTATTCCATTGTTTGGTCATTGGAACAGTTAGCCTTAAGTCAAGCTTTTGAATCGATCACAGATGCACACATTCAAGCCATGATCAAAGCCAATCAACGATTCCTACAAAAGTTGAAAAACCGCGATCGGTTGGCAGCTCTAGAGGCGGACAACGATTTTCATTCTATCTACATTGAACTCTCTCAAAACAAGGAGCTTGAGAAGATCTTATCAGGAATCAAATACAAATTGATGCGATTAGATCTTTATTATTTTGAAAAAGTAAAAGACGCTCACCTTTCCTATGAAGAACATCAGCAAATTATTGAAGCTTTAAAGCGGAAAGATCTCTCATCCGCCTTAACAGCTGTCGAGTCTAACTGGAAAGAGAGCTTTTTACGAATGGAAATCCAAAAAAAATGAACACATTTTCAAATAAATTAGTGGCGGTGATGAACGAAAAAATCGAGCCTGGCGTGATCATGAATGCACTGGCCCATATGTGCATCGCATTCGGCTCTGAAATCGGCAAGGAGCCTCTTCACCTAACTCCTTACGTTGACGCAAATGAAGGGGGCCATCTTTCCTCAAAGATGCCTTTTATCATCCTGAAAGCCAACTCCAATAAAATTAGAGGATTGCGACAAGCAGCGTTAGAATTGGGAATCCCCTTCATCGATTTTATCCACACGATGACGGGGGATACGTATAAAGAGCAGCTAGAAAGAACCAAACAGACGAAAGAGGCGGAGCTCATCTATTATGGAATTGTTTTGTTTGGGGAATGGGAAAAGGTCTCTGAGTTGACTAAAAAATTTTCCTTATGGAAATGAAATCGAAACTTGAAAATTTTGCTTGTTTGTTTTTATCTAAGTATGGTAACATTGTTGCTATGAAACATAATCCTTTGCTTCTTTTATCCCTTCTGTGCCGCTAGGTACAATTATCTCATTTAAGTTCTCTACATTTTTAAGTTTTAACCAGATTCAAAGGATAAATTTTATGAACTTGTCTTCTACAAACTCACGTGCAATTGCATGGATGGTATGGATCATCGCCTCCGTGTTTTATGCCTACCAATATATTTTACGAGTGATGCCAAATATTATGTTGAGCGATATCATGCAGCAATTTGACATCAGTGCAGCCACTTTCGGCCAGTTTTCTGGAGTGTATTACATTGGCTACTCTCTGATGCATTTGCCGATAGGCATTCTACTCGATCGTTTTGGACCCAGAAAAGTGATGACTGCTTGCATTCTAGTTACTGTGATAGGATTAATGCCTCTTCTTTTTGCGGAAAACTGGTTGTACCCAATCGGAGGAAGATTTTTAATCGGTCTAGGATCTTCCGCGGCAATTTTAGGGGTTTTTAAAATCATCCGGATGACCTTTAGCGAAAAACGATTTTCACGGATGCTAAGTCTTTCTGTAACGATCGGTTTGATTGGCGCAATCTATGGGGGAGGACCTGTAAATTACATGCGAGAACTACTGGGTTATCAAACAGTGATTCAGATATTTGCTGCAGCGGGTCTTTTGTTAGCAGTTGTTACCTATTGGATTGTTCCAAATATGGAAAGCTCCTCTCAAGGATCGGTCAGATCTGATATCATAGAAGTTTTAAGTAACAAAAAGGTTGTTTGGTCTTGTCTTTTTGCAGGTTTGATGGTGGGGCCTTTGGAAGGATTTGCAGACGTTTGGGGAACCATATTTTTAAAACAGGTTTATGGTTTTGATGGATTATTGGCTGCCAGCTTACCCTCGATGATTTTTATTGGGATGTGCTTTGGAGCTCCCGTTTTAAGTTTGATCGCTGAAAAACTGGGTAACTTTCTTGCTACCATCATCGGAGCTGGAATCGCAATGGCCATCTGTTTCTCACTCTTACTAACCTGGCAGATGACCTCTGGGATCCTTTCCTTGAGCTTTGTACTAGTTGGGGTGTGCTGTGCGTACCAGATTTTGGCGATTTACCAAGCTTCGACCTATGTGCGTGAGCAGGTAGCAGGATTAACGACTGCGGTTGCAAATATGATCATTATGATCTTTGGTTACGCATTTCATGCCATCATGGGCTACACCATCAACATGATGGGAGGACCAAATGTATCTTCGGCGCTCGTGTATGGGGTTGCTGTGATACCGATCGCTCTTTTCTTAGGAACCTCTGGATTTGTTTTTCTGCTTACTCGTGAGACGAAAAAATTTGAAAATGTGGTAACGGAATGAACGAAAACGATCAACTCATGGAGATTTCTAAAAAATTGGGAATCCCGAAAATCAAGCGGCATATTTTTCTATGCTGTGATCAGACAAAACCTAAGTGTTGCAAAGAAACAGAGGGATTGGAGTCGTGGGAGTATCTCAAGACAAGATTAAAAAAACTCGGTCTTGATATTGGGGTCTATCGTTCGAAAGCAAATTGTCTCCGAGTATGCACACAAGGCCCAATTGCAGTGGTGTATCCAGAGGGAATTTGGTACCACTCTTGCTCACCGATGGTTCTTGAATTGATTATCCAAAACCATCTTATTGGCGGAAAACCTGTTCAGGAATATATGTTTGGAGGGTGTTGAAAATCATTCGAGCTACTCGTTCTCCAGATTCACAAGCAGCTTCCATGGTTCCAGGGACTTTTGATAAAATGGAAGCATGCTCTCCAGCAAAATAGATCTTTTGATCGATGGGAGCAAATAGAGTTTTCACGACTTCTCCCCGCTCTTCTTGAACTGCAGTCAAGATAGCTTCTTGGCCAGGAGCGATATATGAATAAGAACCTTTTGCATAAGGATCTTTTGGCCAACTGTAACCAACAGGTCCTTCATAGGTACCAAAAGATTCATCTTTTGCAAGCACGGGGTTTAAGTTTGTACAGAAGTCCTCATATCCGATCTCGAGCATAGATCTATCTTTGTCATAGGTTTCCGCAATAGTATCCTTAGAAAACTTGCTTGCTTCCCCTATGTAAAACAAGATTAAAACCTGATGATTTGGATCAAAGAAACTGATGCAACGGTTGTTAAGCAATCCAGTTCTTTTTAAATCGTTCTTCAAAAAAGGGATCAGTATTTTTGCATTTGTTCCATACTGCACATTTTTTATCGCTTCTAATCGCTCTATCGGAAGAACAGTCGTTTCAAATGCAATGTCGGTATAAACAGAACAAGGAATTGCCAATATAAGAATATCGGCAATTTCTTTTTGCTTATTTTGAAAGGCAAGGCTATAGGAACCATCTTCTCTCTTTGAAACAGCAGTGAGAGGGGAATTGAGGTGGAGCCTGTCCCCAAGCGTTTTTGCAATTTTTTCCGCCAGTAGCCTATTTCCCCCTTGAACACTTTTATGAATGATTTGACTTTCTTGATGAGCTGAGGCAAGACCTCCGAGGAGCATATAATACAAAGTTATCGCATAGAAAGGAGACAACTGTTCAATCGCTGCTCCTTCATAAAAGGATAGGACTCTATTTGGCTGAGTGAAGATTACCAATCCAATGGCTAGGATCATCCCGATCAGAAAGGGTTTGATTGCTTTTCTATGGACCACTGATTCTCTCACTCGGAGAGCTTTTTCTGGTTTGTTAGCTAATAGGTACAAATATGACTCTTTTTCTATCAAATCTTCTTCTGTTTTCCATTGAAACCGCTCAGGAATTTGTTTGAGAAGTGCTTCTGCCATTTTAGTGCAATAGCCATTTTCTTTAATCTGCTCAACATCCAATTTCTTAGGAAGGGATTGAAAGTATGTATCGAAACACTCCTCTGCAAAGGGGCACTCTTTCTCATAGAAAAAGTTGAGGAGATCAAGCACATATTCGACAATACTGCTTTTAAGAAGATCAGAATTGCCATGAAACCATTTTTTTATATTGATATTGATCCAAACTCTGTCTCTTACCCAAATTAGACTGTCGAATTATCTAATACAATATTTTTGGATAGATGTAGGTGCCGATTGCTAAAAAAAGGAAATAGGTGAACAAGATCACCAGAAAATCGACGCCAAGCCCAAAATGGGATGTCTCCCCTACGATCATCAAATCTCTTAAAGCGTCGACTTGATAGGTAAGAGGATTGAATTTGGAAAGGGCTCTCAACCATGGAGGCATAAGTTCAATGGGATAGAGAGCGTTGCTAGCAAAAAACATCGGCATGGTCAGAACCTGACCCACTCCCATAAAGCGCTCCCTTTTTTTCACAACACACGCGACAATCAAAGATAATGTGGAAAAGACAGCTCCTCCTAAGATCACCATAAGTAACAGAAGGAAAATAGAAAAAAAATCGATGCGCAAATGGACATCTAAAAGAAAAGAGAGAAAATAAACAATAAATACTTGCGAAAGACTTCTCAAACCAGCTGCAAGGGATCTTCCAATGACAAGAAAAATTCTAGGAGTCGGAGTGATTAGGATCTTGTGTAAGGTGCCCATGTCCCTTTCCCAAATAAAGGCAATTCCATAAAAGATCGCGACAAATAGAACGCTTTGAGCAAGGATTCCTGGAGCTAAATAATCTAGATAGGACTGCTCATTCACAGGAATGGCTCTCGCATGAGCCATGGCCTGCCCAAAAATTAACAACCAGATCGCAGGCTGTATCATCCTAGTGAACAGTTCATACGGATCATGTCGAAGCTTTCGTAGATCCGTCTCAACAATCGCACAGGTTTGTTGGAAATACGTTTTCCATTTAATCAAGACGGGAAATGGTACGCCTAATCTCTCTGGCATGGGAAAAACCTTCTCCTTTTTCAATCGAAGTTCCTGTGTGCTTGATAAACACATCATCTAGGGTAGCGTTTTTGCCGATTTCGTCCTTCAATTCCTTAGGAGTGTCCATTCGTATAATATGGCCTAAATGCATAAAAGCTACGATATCGCAAAGTTTATCTGCCTCTTCCATATCATGTGTAGTGATTAAGATGGTAGTATCAAACTGTTTTTTCCAGTCTCGAATGCTTGTCCAAAGCATTTTTCGAGCAGAAGGGTCTAATCCAATCGTTGGTTCATCAAGGAACAAAATGCTCGGATTATGCAATAAAGCTTGCGCAATTTCTAACCGTCGAATCATCCCCCCTGAATATTGATTGACCAGTTGATTGGCATATTCTGTCAGTCCCATAAAATGGAGAAGTTCTTTGATTCGTTCTTCTCGCTCTTTACGGGCAAGACCATACAATTTTGCCGAGATCAGCAAATTTTCATAACCGGTCAGTTCCCCGTCCGCCGAAATGAGTTGTGGAACGTAGCCGATCCGTTGTCGAATCGCTAAGGCATCTTCAACGATATCGAAACCATCTACTTTTGCCGTTCCACAAGTCGGAGGTAGCAAAGTGATCAGCATCTTAATGGTCGTGCTTTTTCCAGCCCCATTGGGACCAAGCAATCCAAAAATGGTATTTTTTGGAACAACAAACGAAAGATGATCTACTGCGGGATGCTCATTATAGCAATGGGTCAGCTCTATCGCTTCTATGGCATTTTTATGGTTTTTCATCTTTTTTTGATTTTTACGGGGGTCCTCAGAATCCTGCTTGAGTCCAATTTGACAACTCATTCTTCTCTAATAAGCTTTGATTATTTTTTTGACAGTAAAAACTTTACAAATAGCCCAATTCTCCTGTAAAAAAAAAGCTAGCAATCCAATAAGGTAAAAACATGACTGCTTTGAAGGACGCATTAGGCACAGTAAGGTCCCTGAAATCGAACGATCAATATTATTATTCTTTACAAGCACTGGAAGAACAATCGATAGGAAAAATCAGCCGTCTGCCCATTTCTATCCGGATTATGCTGGAATCGCTGCTTCGAAATTGCGACGGAATTCGAGTCAAGGAAGAGGATATTTTGCGTCTCGCAAAATGGTCAAATCAAGAGACTCAAGATGGAGAGGTTCCTTTTGTCGTATCAAGGGTCCTTCTGCAAGATTTTACTGGAGTTCCCCTCATTGTAGATCTCGCTGCCATGCGCGATGCAGCAAAAGATCTGGGATTTGATCAAAATATTATCGAGCCAAACGTACCTGTTGATCTTGTAGTAGACCACTCTGTCCAAGTAGATAAAGCTGGAACCAAAGATGCTTTCTTATTCAACTTAAAGTTGGAGTTTGAGCGAAATCTAGAAAGATATGCTTTTCTAAAATGGGGAGAACAAGCCTTTAAAACATTCCAAGTAGTTCCACCTGGAATTGGAATTGTCCATCAAGTCAATCTCGAATATCTTGGCTCTATTGTCGCAGAAAAACAAGTGAATAAAAAAACAGTTTTATACTTTGACACCCTTGTGGGTACCGATTCCCACACCACCATGATCAATGGTCTTGGCATTGTAGGCTGGGGTGTGGGGGGAATTGAAGCACAAGCTGCCATGCTTGGCCAACCAGTGACTATGCAAATGCCAGAAGTAATCGGAGTCCATTTAACAGGCAAGCTTGCTGAAGGAGTCACCGCAACTGATTTGACGTTACATGTGACGCAGATGCTCCGAAAAGAAGGAGTTGTAAATAAATTTGTCGAGTTTTTTGGAGAAGGAGTTTCTAACCTTACTGTCCCTGATAGAGCTACCATTGCAAATATGGCACCCGAATATGGAGCCACGATGGGACTATTCCCGATGGATGAAAGAACGATCGAATACCTTAGAATGACAGGACGAACAAAAGAAAAAACCGACCTGATTCAAAAGTATCTAGAAGCCCAACACTTGTTTGGGGTCCCCAAAAAGGGAGAAATCGAATACACAAAAGTATTAGAACTTCACTTGAATCACATTGTTCCTTCTGTTTCCGGACCGAAAAGACCTCAGGATCGTTTGCCTCTAAAAGATCTGAAAGCAAAATTTGAAGAACTCTTAAAAAACCCTCTATCTTCAGGAGGATATGAAAAACACACTTCTCCTAAAATTTCTGTCCATTCGGGGGGCAACTTTTCACCAAATCTTCCTCATGACTCTGGAGGGATTGAAAATGAGCCTTCCGGAACCATTCCATGGAGCGAAATGGAAATGGTTACCAATCGCCCCTTCACAAGCTCCCATTCAGATCCAGGCTATTCCAAAGCACATCCTTGCGATGGATGCATCACCCACGGATCGGTTGTAATCGCTGCGATTACAAGCTGCACCAACACTAGCAACCCGAATATCTTAATTGCCGCAGGGCTTCTCGCAAAGAAAGCAGTGGAGAAAGGACTAACCGTAAATCCTTTTGTGAAAACAAGTTTGGCCCCTGGATCCCGCGTAGTGACCGAATACTTGAAAAAAGCAGGATTGCAAAAATATTTAGATCAACTAGGTTTTCAACTTGTTGGATATGGATGTACCACCTGCATTGGCAATAGTGGACCCTTAGATGAAAAGATCGAAAAAGCGGTTAAAGACAACGACCTTATCGTCGCTAGCGTATTAAGCGGCAATCGGAATTTTGAAGCTAGAATTCATAGCGCGGTGAAGGCAAATTTCTTGATGTCCCCTCCTCTTGTAGTCGCATTTGCAATTGCAGGCCGAATCGATATTAATCTTGAAAAAGAACCTCTTGGAACAGATCAAAAAGGATCTCCCGTTTATCTTCGGGATATTTGGCCTTCTTCTTCTGAAATTGAGCAATTGATTACAGAAAATCTACAACCCACGATGTTTAATGAACGTTACGCACATATTCTTGAAGATAATCCCCTATGGAAAGAAGTAAAAACTTCAAAAGGGTCGCAATACCAATGGGACCCAAAAAGCACCTACATTCAAAAACCCCCCTATTTTGAAAATGTCTCCTTAAATTCCAAAAAACAAAAAACACTCCATGGGATGCGCTGCCTGGCTCTATTTGGCGATTCGATAACCACCGACCACATCTCTCCAGCTGGGGCCATTGGAAAAGATTCTTCCGCTGGCAAATACCTTCTATCTCAAGGCATCGATGAGGAAAACTTTAATAGTTATGGAAGCCGCAGAGGAAACCATCATGTGATGATGAGAGGAACGTTTGCCAACGTGAGAATTAAAAACAAGCTTGCTGACGACATAGAAGGAGGATACACCAAACTTTTCCCAGAGGGAACCATTCTGCCCATATTCGATGCATGCCAAATATATGCAGAAAGAAAAACCCCTCTGATCGTATTTGCTGGACACGATTATGGAATGGGAAGCTCTAGGGATTGGGCAGCGAAAGGGACTCTACTCTTGGGTGTCAGAGCCGTCATTGCGAAAAGTTTTGAACGGATTCATCGAAGCAATTTAATTGGGATGGGCATTCTCCCTCTACAGTTTAAAGAAGGAGATGGCTACGAAACCTTCAATGGGGATGAAACCTTTTCGATCTTAGGACTTGAAAAAGGGATTTCCCCGCATCAAAAAGTAATTCTACAAATACAAAAGGGAAACCGAACCGAACAAAAAGAGGTCATTTTGCGCATCGATACCCCTATCGAAGTCGCGTATTATGAAAGCGGCGGTATCATGCCCTATGTATTAAAACAAATGCTTAAACCCTAATAAAAATACTTGTAATTTTAATTGTAATCAGTTATTATCTTCTTTTTATTAAAAAGGATTATACTATGAACATAGCTGAACGATTAAATTATCATCTTCCTGTATTGGGTTATGCAGCCGCTGCCGGTTGCGTAGCAGGTATAAGTACATCCCGTCTCATTCCACTTTGGAATAAAACTTTTAAAGACTATACCATTTCGAACGAAACCAAAAAGAATCTTACTTTTGCCGCAACGCTTATCAGCACCGTCGGTGTTTTCATGTATTGCCAAGATTCCCTTCGTGTAAAAGTACTCGATTTAAATGAAAAAATCAAAACGCTCAATGACACCGTAAAGGAATTGATTCCAGCAAATGTCTCATTGACCATTCAAGTCATTGAACCGTTGATTGAACGATTGGAAAATGCAAAAAATCTCTTTGAAAGACATACATTGAGCGAAAAAATCAATGCTCTATTTCAAAGCATAATTCCCAAAAGGATGATTGATCCGGTTGGCCCAGATATCATGCTTAAAATCCAATTAACGATGAACAAATGGACCGCAGCAATCACAAATTTTAAGCCAGATCCTGAACTCTAAACACCAAGAAATAGTTTTGCAAACTCCGATTGAGGAATAGAATAGTTAAATCCCGTATCATGGGTTTGCACATTCCCATACCTATTTTTATTGTACATAGGGGTCTTTTGAAAAGTGACAAAACAAACCATGGAAAAGCGACCAGTACGAGCGGTCTCTTTCGTTGCAACGACTCGGTGGTATAATGCTTTTAAATTTCCCTCCGATCGAAGCTGCAATTGCAAAGCAGGAATGATCACTGTTTGCTTTTCATAAACCGGCATTGCTTTCCATTGCCTTGTAGTAATGCAAAAATACTGCAATCCTTCATCACTTTCATAAAGATGGAGTGTAAAACCCCCTTTATCGGCATGGGGAGATGCAATTTCTACCCCTTCTTGACGATCCCCAAAATAATGCAAATAACGAAGGATCCAATAAGGTTTACTTAATTTTACCTCTTCAGCTAACCCTTTTACGTGGAATTCTTTTTCTACTTTTTCTGAAAATTGGAGAATGAGAGGTTCCATAGCATCTAGAAGAATTTTAGCATCATTTAAAAAAGGTAACGTTCTTTGATTTGCAATAGCGGCCAGCCTTTCATATTGGTATAAAGTTATATGAAAATTTTCTTTTAAATCTTTCTTGGAGCCTTTCTCTTCCTTCAATTCATAACCAGCTCCATCTCCATGATTATCTTCTAAAAAGAGAAAAGCTTTCTTCTCTTCTCGAGGAAAGTAGCAAAAACTTTTCCAGGAAGCGATCGCTCTTTCTACTGCTTTCCTTAAATTTTCAGGATAATTTACATTTACTAGACCAAGATCTTGTAATTCCTCTAAAGAAAATGGCATATACCTCCCAAAATTTCGCCCTTTGAGTAAAACAAATCGAGTATTAAAAAAGCAAGTTAGTTCCAGTACCGATTTTATAGAAATTGGAATCATAAGTGTCTTGAAATTGACGAATAAGAGGTTCACCAGAACAATGACAAGGCGCTACTTTCTGTACCCCAAGTGCAAGACATTCCTGCACTACATGCGCACACTTCTCCTTTACTTTTAGCTTTAATCGTGAGGATGCCTTTCTTCTTAAGAGCCAGGGAAATCCCTTTGGTACATAGAGCGGTATCCCAGGATTCAATTTTTCTACAATCTTTTTAAAACCTGCAACATGATCGGAGTGTCGATGTGAAAAAACAAGATGAGTAATTTCATCATAAAGAACTTGCAAAATCTCTGCATTTGAAGAAAAACCAGAATAATCTGCGCCTGTGTCGAAGAGGACTTTTTTTCCTTCAAATTCTATCAAGGTAGAAAATCCCCATCCCTCCTTTAAGCGCAAATTGTCACATCGATTATCATAAATCACGGTAATTTTTACTGACATATATCTAATTGTACGACTTTTGAGGTTTTATTAAATCAACAACCTGTGCCAAAGTCCCAGGGTTGAACGATCGCAAATTGGTTCATATTTCTAATATTGACCAATTTGCGATCATTCAACCACGGGAGCTTTCGCATCAGCCTAAATCCAATTTTTGAATCACGTTCGGTATGGCTTTTTCATTCTTCAATTATTAACAAATTTGTTACTAATTGGCGATCGAAAAAGGTAGAAGACTCGACTTTTTTGCAACAGAATGCAAAATAGTCTTGACTTTTTTGCAATAGAATGCAAAATAGTCAGGTATGGAAAGGTTTCAAAAACAGGCGATTTTACGTGATTTAGAAAAAAAAATGGTTTTATTGGCAGGACCCAGACAAGCCGGGAAAACCACATTAGCCAAAGCAGTTGGAAAAGAATTTTCCTCGTCTGTGTATTTGACTTATGACCGATTAGAAGATCGAAAAATCATCTTGGCAGAATCGTGGCTCCCTTCAACAGAGCTTCTGATTTTAGACGAAATTCACAAGATGCCAAAATGGAAAAACTATCTAAAAGGAGTTTACGATACCAAGCTTCCCCAACAAAAAATTCTTGTAACAGGAAGCGCTCGCCTTGAAATATTTAATCACGTTGGAGATTCTCTTGCCGGTAGATTTTTTTTACATCGACTCTTGCCTCTATCGCCTTCAGAATGCGATAAAGTTCACGTAAGTTATACTTTAGATCATTTTTTAGAACGAGGAGGATTTCCAGAACCCTTTTTAGCGCAAACTCATATCGATGCGGATCGATGGAGGCTCCAATATGTGGATAGCTTGCTTAGAATTGATGTCCTTGATTTTGAAAATATTCATAATCTGAAGGCAATTCGGCTCATTTTTGAACTTCTCCGCGAAAGAGTCGGCTCGCCTATTTCTTATACCTCCATGGCAGAAGATGTTGCCATTTCTGTGAATACGGTAAAAAAATATATCGAAATCCTTGAAGCGCTTTATATTGTTTTTCGCATTACCCCATTTTCTAAGAATATTGCTCGGAGTTTGCTAAAAGAACCTAAAATTTACTTTTTTGACACCGGTCTTGTGAAAGGAAATGAGGGGATTAAATTTGAAAACTTTGTGGCAACTTGTTTGCTAAAACATGTATTTGGGAAAATCGACTATTTGGCTGAAAATTATTCCCTCAAATATCTGCACACAAAAGAAAGGCATGAGGTCGATTTTGCTTTGGTTAGAGAAAATCAAATAGAAACCATCATTGAAGTAAAACACGCAAACCATACGATTGGTAGTGGTTTACGATATTTTCATGAAAAATATGGTCTTCAAGCCTGCCAAATTGTCAAAGAATTAAAACGGGAGAGGATTGAAAACGGAATTGAAGTGATTGACGGGTTAGCTTTTCTTAAAAAATTGTATCTTTGAGGTAGTTGCTAAAATTCAATGCTGAGACTAAGACCCAAAGAGGCAAAGTTGAAAAAACTTTGCGCCTAGTGACTTTGCATTTTTATTCGAACATTTACGTTACAAAAAGTCCCAATTTGCAACTACGTCCGTAAAAGATCAAAGTCTGGGCTTTTTATTTTTCCATTCGTTTGGTATGAGAAAAACGTATGGAAACAAACAAAGCAAGTGAACACTTTGAAGAGGAAGATATCCATTTTCGAGATCAATGGCAATTTGAACTAAAATCTGATTTTCTTCCCCATCCTTCTTTAAAGGAAAGTACCCATACTCAAGAATTTTTTCTTTTTGTGCCCGATTCTCTCCAAATTAATCCAGAAACATATCCCAAAGATTTTTTTTACCAAGACCAAACCAATTTAATTCGTTTCAAAACGCCTGTATTTACTTTAAAGAACTTGATAGATCCTGAAGAGGAAAAGTCCCCCATCTTTCGCATACATCATCTTCAAAGATCGAAAATTTCTGAAGCAAACCGAGAAACTTTAGAGAATGAGTTAAAACTTTTGGGAAACATTGTACGATCTGCATTAAGGCTAAATGTACAAATGATCCTTAAAGCAACGGAATACTCTTCTCTTGTTCAAAAACTTTGCGAAGATATAAAGAATTTCAAAAAGGTTTATCGTTCCTTAAGCCTTTCTTTTCACCAAAATTGGATGGATCCAGCCATCGATAGCCACTTCAGCTATGTAGAAGAGTTTATCAATAAAAGCATCCATTACTATCTGATTTCTTTAAAAAAAAATCTCCCCGAAGATATTCCGATTCTCGATGAGGTTATTCTCCAAGAAATTGAAGAAAGCGAAAAACTCGATTTAGAACCGCTGATGGGTGCAGGCGAAGCATTGCATAATGAATATATTCTCTATCGGAGGGGACTTCTCAATAAATTTGTTGTAGATGTTCTTCTTTTAACCTGCAACCGTTATTCTTTTTTAAAAACCTATCAAAATATCATTGGCGCAATTGCTGCAGCAATCGCAATGCTATTTTTCTTTATTTTATATGTTTGGCAAAGTCAAATTGTCGTCATCAATTCTACTGCATTCGTAGTAATTACAGTGATTCTCTATGTGTTAAAAGACCGGATTAAAGACGGAATCAAGGAGATATCCTATAAAATGGCATTTGGTTTATTTCCCGATTATACAACTCAAATCCTTTCACCAAATAAAAAAATAACGTTAGGAAAGTTAAAAGAATCTTTTTCTTTTGCTTCGGAAGAAAGTCTTCCTCAGGAAATTATTTTAGCCAGAAATAGAGAATTCCATTTTGTCCTTGAATCTTTCAAAAGGCCTGAACAGGTCCTTTATCACAAAAAAACGGTTACAATTACACAAAACCCTGAATTTGAACGAGGCAGGAGGCATGGTCTAAATATTATTTTTAGGTTTCATATCCAACGATTTTTAGCCAAAGCAAGCGACCCCAATTACAGCTACACGACTTTAGATAAAACTACAAAAGAATTGGTAGAAATGGAACTATCAAAGGTATACCATCTGAATATCATTCTCAGAAACACCTATATTTCTGATGATCTCTCCCAAAAAGTAGAATTGAAAAAATACCGGATCGTTGTGGATAAAAACGGAATCAAACGGATCGAATTTGTCGATGGGTCGCAATTAGCAAATAACAAATCCAATTTGACGATTACATAATTTCTGCTGCAAGAGCTGCCAATTCTGATCGTTCTGTTTTATCCAAAAATACTTGAGCAAATATCGATCGGTTTTGAAACTTGGCCACGGTATAAGTAAGACCATTGGAATCCTTGTCCAAATAAGGGTTATCGATTTGTGTTGGATCTCCTGCTAATACCACTTTGGTTCCTTCTCCTGCTCTCGAGATAATCGTCTTAACTTCATGCGGAGTCAAATTTTGAGCTTCATCCACAATGATAAACATTTTTGGCAATGATCTGCCCCGAATATACGTTACCGCCTCCATTTCGATGTTTTTGCTATTCATAATATATTGCAATGTATCATTTGGTTCATTGCCAGACGAATCGCACAAAAACTGCAAATTATCATAGATGGGCTGCATCCAATTATATAATTTTTCTTCCTTTGTCCCAGGAAGATACCCTATATCTCTCCCCAATGGAACGATCGGCCGGCTGACTAAAATGCGGCTATATATACCCTCGTCAAAAACCTTTCGAAGGCCACAAGCTAGAGCAAGAAGCGTTTTTCCTGTCCCAGCAGGCCCCACCAGTGTAACCAGTTTAATGTCATCCCGTAAAATTGCATCAATGGCGCATCTTTGCTCCACGTTTCTGGGTTTGACTCCCCAAACATCGGGCATCTTGACTAGAGGGATCACACCTGCACTTTTCTGATCATATTTTCCCACCGCAGAAGATTTTTCTGGGGAAGTGATTAAAAAATACTCATTGGGATGGGATTCCGTAGTTTCTACTTTAATCACTCCATCTTTGTAAAATACATCCACTTCATGTTTGCTTACTTCTACCTTGCGAAGACCCTTATAAAGGCTATCGTAAGAAACTTTTAAATTTTCATAGTCTTCCGCTTCTAAGCCCATTGCCTCCGCTTTGACCCTTGCTGCGAAATCTTTAGAAACAAAGACCACTTCCCCCCCTCTTTCTTTTAAAAGAGATGCTGCCATTAAGATCTTATTGTCATTTACGGAAAGGGAAAGGCCATGCGGAAAGGTTGTTTTCATCTCTATTTGAACCTGGATGGTGGCCCCATTTTCTAATTTCACCCCTTGATGCAAATCGCCAGTTCCTAGAAACTTTAACGAGTCAAGAAATCGGACTACAGTACGGGAGTTTTTTCCCAGTTCATTAGGCAATCTTTTCATCTTATCCAATTCTTCCAGTACAGTGACTGGGATTACAATATGACTGTCTGGAAATTTCGCGATGGCTGCTGGATCATGTAGGAGAACATTCGTATCGATCACAAAGATTTTTTGATGCAAATTTAACCTCCTGATTTTCAATTAGATATGAAAAAACCCTATTCTCATTCCTCTGTATAAATAAAGTTGGAGTCTAATTCAATCCTTTTTTTTAATAAAAGCGCTTTTTAATTTTCAGCACTTTAAGTGGCTGAGTGCTAAATTTTCTTGACCGTTGGTAGGGCGTTTGCTATAATAAGCTTAAACAGAGGCGTTTATTTGGGGTCAAATCCCAAATAGGAATTTTGTAATTGCCTCGAAATGAAGGTGACTATCATGAAAAAGATCAATAATTCAGTTTTAATCATCCCCCCCTATATTTCAACCAATTGGTCTCATGTGAAAGCGATCTACTTGAGGGATGATATTTTTTACGTCTCTATTAAAGATGGAGAAACTGTAGCAATCCCTCATCTATCCCCTGAGGAAATTGAAAAAATATTTTTTTCTCATGCCGAATATCTCGACCAAATCGAACCCAATAACGACCCCATGATGAAAAATGTTCCTTTAAGAATCTCATTTGGAGCTGTGGATGGTCTTGGAAATATCATGCAACATAATCCAGAACAGGCCGATTCTCCTGATCTTCCCAAAGAGATCATAGAAAAGATTACCTCTGTGGCAAAAATTGTAGCCCCAGAAGAAGTTCAAAATTTGCCTAAGCCTGAACCTCAGTGTAATTGTTTTCATTGTCAAATCCTTCAAGCAATGAATCCCGAAAAAAAAGAACAAATTGCAGAAAACGAAACGGCTGTATCAGATGAAGATTTGCAGTTTTGCCAGTGGAATATCACTCCAGAAGGAAACAAAATTTATAATGTTGCCAACCGAATCGATTCAGATGAACAATATAAAGTATGTTTAAGTCCATTAGGTTGTACTTGTGGCAAACCAGGATGTGAACACATTGTCGCAGTACTAAAAACTTAGGGGTTGTCTTACCAAATTGGAGCACTGTTGTTTTCTCAACTCTTAAGAAACAACTCATAACACCCTAAGATTTACATAAATTGCGTTTATAGTGCATGATGTTGTTTCTTAAAGTGAGGTTTAAATGCTGAAAAGATTGACCACTTGGACCCTTTTTCTACTCTTTTGTTTCCCAAGTTTTCTTCTTAGTATGGAACCCTTTACGGCCCGAGTAAAAAGCAATCGTGTCCGGTTGCGCGCAGAACCCCATACAAACAGCTTTGTCATACGCGAAGTAAACAAAGGGGATCTTTTTGTAGTCGTAGATGAAAACGACGAATTCCTTGTAGTTCTTCCCCCAAAATGGATGAAAGCATATGTATATCGCTCTTTTGTGATTGATGATGTAATTGAAGGAAACAAAGTAAACGTGAGAATCGCCCCTACTTTAGAAGCTCCTATCATCGCTCAATTGAATTCTGGGGATAAGGTAGAAGGGACAGTAAGCACACAAAATAACCGATGGCTTAAGATTAAAACCCCCGACAGCACCCGTTTTTACATCTCTAAAGGGCTTTTAGAAAAAATTGGCCCCCCCGAATACATTGAAACTCTTGAAAAAAAGCAGCAAGAGGTCGATTTTCTTTTGCTTTCTGCTCAAAAAATGGGGAACGAAGAATTAGCAAAATCTTTTGATGATATCCAGCTTGAAGAGACTTATGGATATTTGGACAAAGTGATTCAAGATTATTTGGAATTTCCTAATCAAGTCTATCAAGCAAAAAAGTTAATCCAAGAATACCAACAAGCTTATTTGCAAAAGAAGATTGCACATCTTGAGGAGCGGGCTAAAAAAATTGCGGAAACTCTTCAAACGACCAGCCCTCAAATCAATGAAGAGATTCGCATTCATCAACAACAGCTAAGCGATGTAGAAAAAAGCCTACCAAATGAACCTCTGATTGCAGAGGAGGTTCCATCCGAAATAGAGATAGTAGAAGAGCCCATTTCTAGAGGGATTACTCCGAGAATGGCAGCATGGTATCCTCAAGAAGAGCAGCTTATTCTTCAGTGGATTACCTTAAAAAATGACGATAGTTTAACCAACGAAGACTTCTACCAAGAGGAAAAACAACATTCCCTTACTCTTACCGGAGTTGTCGAACCCTATCAGAAAGCTGTCAAAAACAAACCTGGGGACTATATTCTCGTTCATAAATCCAACCAAATGCCGATCGCCTACCTCTACAGTACGCGGGTCGATTTGCATGATTACTTAGGCAAAGAAGTCTCCCTTGTTTTGAGCAAACGACCAAACAACAACTTTGCTTTTCAAGCGTTCTATGTATTAGATGTGGAATAATGAGATAATTGCAAAATATAGTGAAGAAGATCAAATTGGGGCTAGGTTCGAGGAGGTACGATCTTTCCTAATCTGCCATAAATAAGGGCAACAAACACAAAAAGGAGAATCCAAGGAGCTGCAAAAACAGCTAAAACAATACTTGGATTTAAGTGAAATTCCGAAAGAGGTTTCATAAAAGAATCAAGCACCTCTCCGTTTTTTTCAAGCAACGCATTGCTTTTATCAATGAGAGTCACGTTTTCCCGAATGGCAGAATTGCTTCTCTTTACTGTATTCATATTATCAAAAATGGCCTGATTGGATTGTGCAACCAGGTCTTTATTTGTTTCTATGATCTTGGAACTTTCTGCAACTATTGAAGCATTGTCCGCAATGACTTGCGTGCTTTTCTCGATCATTTCTCGATTCTTATCGATCGCTTCTGTAGTTTGATCCATCTTTGAAACAAGATTACAACCGACCAATAAAACGAAAAAACCAAGATATCTGGACATGCAAACTCGGATTTGAGATAAAACCCGATATAAATTTTTATTCTAAAAATATCAATCTTACTTTTGATTTTTTTCTGTAAGTTTGTTCTGAAGATCTGCGATTGTGTGTTGATCACCTTCTATCTTTTTATTTAACTTCACGATTTCCTTCTTTTTCTGTGACAATTCAGTTTTAAGGATTTGAAAGTCCTTTTGCAAATTTTCATATTGTACAAGGGCTTCCACTGTCTTCAAATAATCGATATCCGGAGAAACTTGTTGCAGATTTTTGCTTTCCCTTTTTAAAGACTTGTCTATGTCTTCTATAAAGTTTATATACGTTTTTTCAGCCTTTGGACTGCTTAATTCTTCCTTTAGTTCGAGTTTCTTCTTAAGAGCTTCGATCTCCTTATTAAGTTCGGCGATTTGTTGTTTAAGATCCATAACCTTGTTTTGGTTTTCGTCTTTGAGTCGATTTAATTCTTCTTTGTGGTTGAAAGTTTGTTGCTGAAGGTCTTGTGTAAGCAGTTCTCTTTGTTTAGTTAACGATTCTTGAAAGGTTTTCTTTGCTTGATTTAGCAGTGAAATTGAGCCTGTTATTTCTTGTTTTTGTTGTTCGATTGGTTTTTTTGGAGGAGTCGGCAAGGGATCTTTTTTGTTGCGAAAACGGCCGTCAAATTCAACCTTCAGCTTTTCTTCAAACATTTTTTTGAGCGATTTTATTTCGAGCTCCTGTTTAATTTCAAACAATTTAAAGTGTACATAGGAAATTACTGAGATCACTGTGTTTGCAATGAGTAACTCTTTTGAAAAGGTTTTTGCACGGTATTGGAAATAGGTGACTAAGGAAATGGTAGAGATTCCTGTTCCGAACCCTGCTGCCTGTTTAAACAGTTCATTGGAAACGCCGATGCAATTTAGGAAATCTTTAGCACAGCCATCGAATTCACAACTTGCGTAAGTCAAAAGGAAAGCAGATACAGCACCATTTCGATAATCTTCCTTAGAAAATTGCTCGAAAATTTTTTGCAACTGCTCGGGATTGGATTTTTTAACCATATAGCCAGACCAGGAACAAATGGCTGTCCAAATTCCTCCAGCTATTACGGATACTGCCATTGTAATCAAGTGAGTTTGTTTTTCCGGCAACTGGCTTATTATATTTTTACTTTCCATATATTTACCAAACAAGACGTTTAATTTTTAAATGATTATAATTTATGTGGTGTAAAAAATCAATTGAAAAAAGAATGCTTTATCTTTATACCGAACGTGACTCAAATTTTGAATCACATTCGATATAGCCAGGGGGTAAATCTCGCGGAGCTACCTTGACTTTATTAGAATTTTTTGCTGATTGATCATCCACAAAGAAAATGGGAGAAGAGAGGCGTTTTTGCATTCCCTACTCATTCTATTTCAACTATTGAAAAAAGTTGGGGAAAAACCTTGCTTCTAAAAAAAATCGAAATCGCTAACCAACCTTTCGTAATCACTTTTTTTAGAAACAAGGTTACCACCAACTCTTTTTACGGTGAAGAGAGTTCAAAGTAAGGATCTCTTTTTTCCTGGGAAGAAAATCATCACCTTCACTCTCTTTTCAGTTAAAAGATTTTGGGTTGATCATCGGATCGAAACGCGGTTTAGAAGCTTTTATGCAGCAGTGTGAGTTAGCAAGACGAAAGCTTCTAAACTGCTTTTCGATTCGATGGTTCCCCGAAGACTTTTTCGATATGTCGAAATAAGAAAAATAAGGGACGCAAAAACGCCTCTCTTCTCAATTTTCTGTGGATGATCAATCAGCAAAAAATTCTAATAAAGTCAAGGTAGCTCCGCGAGATTTACCCCCTGGCTATATCGAATGTGATTCAAAATTTGAGTCACGTTCGGTATAAGTTGACAGCAGATGATCAATCAGCAAAAAATTCTAATAAAGACAACGTAGCTCCGCGAGATTTACCCCCTGGCTATATCGAATGTGATTCAAAATTTGAGTCACGTTCGGTATAAGTTGACAGCATTGGATGAACACTTATACCAAATTGGAGTTTATATTATTCTTGAGGGGTCCCTAAAGTCGTTTCAGAAACCATTTTTGGGATTTTTTCAATAGATAAAGGCGAGGGAATATCTTCCAAGGAAAATGCGCCAGTTTCTTTCAATTTCCTAGCGGAAACTAAAACTCGGGATTCAAAGGAGGCTGTAGATTTATTATAGGCTTCGATTGTTTTGTCTAATCCCCTCTTCATTTCGACAAAATGTTCTGCAAAGACAACGATTCTCTCATACAAAGTTTGTCCAAGAGCGCTTATTTTTTGAGCATTTTCTGCGATGGCTTCTTGTCGCCATCCATAAGCCGCAGAACGAAGAAGGGCGATTAACGTAGTCGGTGTTGCCAAAATGACCCTTTGGTCCACCCCATATTCAATTAAGGTGGGGTCTTGTTGCAAAGCGGCACTAAAAAAGGTTTCCCCAGGCAAAAATAGTACCACAAATTCGGGAGCCATCGGAAATTGGTCCCAATAGGCTTTGGAAGAAAGCTGCAAGATATGAGACTTGATCTGGCGTGCATGATCTTTTAATTTGGAGGTTCGCTCTTCTTCAGAATCGGTTTCAAGAGCATCTAAGTAGGCTTGCAAAGGAGCCTTTGAATCGACGATGATCTGCTTTCCACCAGGCAATTGGATCGTCATATCTGGACGCAATCGTTTCTCTTCTTGGAAAACAACAGGTTGCTCTAAAAAATCGCAATATTCGACCATTCCGGCAATTTCAACCACGCGGCGTAACTGCATTTCTCCCCATCTTCCTCGAACATGGGGCATCCTCAATGCTTTAGTGAGGTTGGAGGTTTCTTGCTGCAAGCGCGTTTGAGCAATAGCCAGCCCTTTCACTTGTTCCGAAATGCTAGTGTGAGTGGTCAAAAGAGTGTTTTTCATCTCTTGATGGCTTACACCTACTTTTTGTAGAGTCTCGTGAATCGGTTTGATCAACTCATCGATCGCTTTTTGACGATAATGCAAATCCAAACGGCTCGTTTCTTGCAGTTTGTCAAACTTGGTAGATGCTAACTCTAAAAAAGATTGGCTATTCTGCTTTAGAACATCGTGAGAGAGGGCTTTAAACGTTTCTGTAAGTTGATTTTGGAATTGAACGGATTGAACCATTTTTTCTTCTAACTGAGCCTTTTCCTTTTGCAAGGAAACATTCTCGTTTTGAAAAAACTCCAAATTCTTTTGAAGGTGCAAAATTCTTTTTGATTTATCTCGGACGATGTATCCTAAAGTAAGTCCATTGAGCAAAAGAAATAAAACACCAAAAAAAACTTCGTTCATTTTTTTCCTTAGATACGAAAAATCTTGGGGGTTTTCTGGCAAAAAGTCAAAGATAATTTGTCCAAATCCAATTTTGAGTCACATTCGGCATTGGTATTTCTTCTTTACGAGAAACTCTATTCGCGATACGGTTTATTGCATGAATTACCTTTTGTGGCTCTTACCTATTCTTGGATTTGCGATCATCGCCCCATTTACCCCTTTTCTTGATTTGCAAATTTCAAACGCCTTTTATACTCCTGGAAAAGGGTTCGTCACCGATACTTCCTTTTATTTGTTTTGGTATAATTATGGGGATTGGCCCTCCTTTATTGTATGTGGTTTATCCATTATAGCTTTAGTCTTTTCCTACTTTTGGAAACCGTTAGAAATATATAGAAAAACAGCTCTTCTCTTTGTCCTTGTATTTTTTATAGGAGTGGGTCTGATTGTAAATGCATTGTTTAAGGACTTATGGGGAAGACCAAGACCGAAACAAATCGAGATGTTTGGAGGAAAATATCCTTATGCCCCCTTTTATCAGCCCGATTTTGGCTGGCACCCAGATAAAAGAAAATCCTTTCCAAGTGGTCATGCAGCTGCCGGTTTCTATTTTTTGGTGTTTGTTCGAGCCGGTGTCATCCATCGAAATAAAACATTGTTTTACACAGGAATCATCCTCGCTGCAATCCTAGGAGGATGTCTGTCTCTATCCAGAGTCGCCATGGGAGGCCATTTTTTCTCAGACGTTTTAGCATCCGCACTTATCATGTGGCTCACCACGCTTTTTTTTGAATGGGTCATTTTCTATCAAAACTCTAAAGTACAAACATGAAAGGTCTCACAAAAAAACAACGAGACATTCTGGATTATATCGAAACCTTTATTGAGGCGAACGGTTTTTCTCCAAGCTATCGAGATATTCAAACCCACTTTGGTTTTCAATCGTTAGGAACGGTCTATAACTACATCAAAGTATTAAAAAGAAAACAAGTGGTAGATGGAGAAAAAGGGGGATATCGATCATTGCTCCCCACCTTGCAAGAAAAAAAACAAACCAACGGAGAAATCGAACTTCCGTTTATCGGTTACCTATCATTTGGATCTCCCATTGATACATTTCCCCAAATTCAGTCCGCTTTAGTCCCCCAAAGTTTAGTTCCTAACCCTTCCAGGACTTATGCACTTCGGGTGCGGGGTGACGGTTTTCAAAATGAACTAATCTCTGATGGTGATCTTGTTCTAGTAGAAGCCCGTTCTGAGGCAAAATCTGGAGAAACTATCCTTTATCTTTTCGATCAACGAACCGTTGATATCAAAAAATATTTTCCCGAAGGGCAATACGCTCGATTGGAAAGCAAAACCTCTTCTCAAGACCCGATTCTGAGAAGAAATGAAGAAATTCGAATCCAAGGAATTGTAGTGGGCTTGATCCGCTTTTATGAATAGGATTTAAAGAGGCCTTCCCGTTGTGAATTTCTCGAGGGAATTTTGAAAGTTTTGGAGCGAATTTTCCCCATAATAAAAAAAACAATATACGAAGTTTATATGTTTTTTTATTATGGGCAAAATTATCCCAAAACTTTTCGAAATTACCCGAGAAGGCACAGCGGGAATGCCTCTTAAGGTTCTTCCCAATCCTCAGGTTCAAAATCCTCAAGTCCGATCGCCCTTTTCCCCGCGATCCATCGAATGAGGGAAAGGATCCAAGAAAGGAGCAAATACCCCCAGGAAAGGGCAAAAAACACAATCGCAAAATGGTAGATAAGACCATAGAAAAGAAGGCTTGCCGCAAGTGTGATCAAAAATAGCGCCCGAAAAGATCCAACTTTTGTCTGCAAATGTTTGATGCTGGGAAATTTCCATTGACTAATCATCAGATATCCAATCAAAACCATAGCGCCAAAAAGGAGGTAAATTCTTTCTGTATCCGAAATCGTAAACCAATTGAGATGGTTGGGAAATAAAAGAAAAAAATCTAAAGAAACTACTGCTGCAGCCGCTGACGGAATCGGAAGGCCGATAAAAGAGGCTTTCACTGGCTGCTCGCTCTCTTCTTTTTTTAACTTCGAAGCAGTGACGTTGAACCGAACGAGGCGCAAAACCCCGCACATAGAATAGACCAATGCGCCGGCCGTAATCAAAAACGAATAAAAAGTGCCCGGCTCTGCGGAAATGCTTTTTAATACAATGACCGAAGGGGCAACACCAAAGGTTATGGCGTCTGCCAGAGAATCAAATAACCCCCCAAATTCGCTTTCGGCTTTCATCGCTCTAGCAACGGCACCGTCAAATAGGTCAAACAAACCAGCCAAAAGCAAAAAACCGGCAGCCAGCTTTAAAACTTGTTCATCAGCTGCCCCAACCCCAGTCATGTTCAGCTTGAAAATGACAAAAAGTCCGCAGGATAATCCTAATGCTGTTAATACATTGGGAAGAAGTTGGATTCGTTTCATAGAACAATTATAACCGTTTGCTTCTTTCAGGTAAAAACTAATTTTTGGCGAAATTGGATATTACCCAGGGTGTAAACAAAAACGTTAGCAGTAAAAGAAAAAGAACAGGATAAGCAGGATTTACAGGATATATCCAGAAAAAGACTTCTTTGCTTTTATCCTATTTATCCTGTCTATCCTGTTAGTTATTTATACCGAACGTGACGTGAAAATTGGATTGGAGCGTTGGATTTTTGCGAGACAATATCTATTCAGAAAATGTTTTTCCTTCGATCGCTTCAATTCGCTTTTCCAGAGGAGGGTGTGTAGCAAAGAGGTTGGAAAAGAAAGAGCCATGATTAAAATAAAGGTGGGAAAAAGCCATCCCAGATGAAGGCATATCATGGGTTTCGTCCTTCATAATTTTCCGAAGGGCGCCTGCGATTCCATCGGGATTGCGTGTATATTGTACCGCAGAAGCGTCGGCAAGATATTCTCTTTGACGGCTCACCATGCTCTGTAATATTTTTCCAAAAAACCAAGTGAAAATCCCAGCAGCAAGAAGTAAGAGTGCGATCAATTGAATAGGCATCCCCCTTCTTTTATCGCCTTGAGAAATTCCTCCTGTAAAAAAGAGAATTCGAAGGCCAAAAAATAGAAGAAAATAAAAACCCATCACCATTGCGGCAAGGCGTAAGCTGATTTTCATATCTTGATTGGCAATGTGACTAAATTCGTGGGCAATCACTCCTTGGAGCTCTTCTCTGCTTAATTTTTCTAATGATCCTATTGTTACGGCCATAACGGCATCCTCAGGATTGATTCCCGCAGCAAACGCATTGATTTCTTGTGATTTTAGAATATATACGGGAGGTACAGGTTGCGCCGAGGCGATGGAAACTTCTTTGACGATATTTAACAGTTGCTGAAGTTTGAAATCTCGGGTGTCAGGAGGCACAAGGACTCCTCCAACTGTTTCGGCTACATAGGCTCCCCCTCCACTCTTCAGTAACAAATATTGAAAACCTGCAACCAAAAAAGTAATCCCTACAAAAAAAGCACCTGCTAAAGGATAGGGAAAGCTGTAATCCTGGGGATCAAAATACCTCAAACCATATTCAATGAGCGCTGCCCCCAAAAGGGTAAGAATCGCAAAAAGAAGTAAATACAAGCGGGTTTGCCTACGAGCTCTTTTTTGTGCTTCCCAAAAATCCATAGCTTAAACCTAAAAAATAACAGTTCAAGATGCTAAAGTGATGCAAAATTTTGAGTTACGTTCGGTATATCGTCTTCAACTGTCGTAGATTAAAACTTCACTTGAGGAACTTTTCGAGCTTCTTCACTTTCCACATCAAAGAGTTCTGCCGGTTTGTGTCCAAAACTTTGTGCAAACAAATTGGCAGGGAAAACCTGTTGTGCTGTGTTATAGGATAGCACTTGATCGTTGTAGGATTGCCTTGCAAAACTCACCTTATTTTCTGTAGTGGATAGCTCTTCTTGCAATCGTTGCATAGTTGTATTGGCTTTCAAATCGGGATAGTTTTCTGCTAAGGCAAAAATACTTCCCATCGAACTTCTCAAGGTTTTTTCGGCCGCCATCAACGTTGCCATCCCTTCTTCTGTTGGAGCACCCGTCTTTTGAATTTCCTTCCTTGCCGATTCTGCCTGGTTTCTTGCTTCCGTGACAGATAAAAGAGTCCCCTTTTCATAGGACATATAGCCTTTGACAGTTTCGATCAAATTAGGGATCAAGTCATTACGACGCTGCAGTTGCACGTCGATTTGGCTCCATGCGTTCTTTACTCGATTCCTCAAGCCCACTAAATTGTTGTAAATCCAGATGCCCCATAAAACGATGATTGCGATGATTGCTAGTAAAATATAGATCAAAAACATCTTGCACCTGCCTTTTTTTCTTTTGTAACATAATTTTTTTAAAATTTCTAGGCAACTTTGAGGCATTCCTCTTAGCATTGAATTTCAAAGAGATACGTACAGAAATACAATTTGAAGGCAATTTAAGAATTTTTGTGATACCGTAGCCTATTCAGGAAAAATGCAAAATACAATGGAACCAAAAAAATATAAAACTGGTGAAATCCTTGAAGGATTTGTCGTTACCAAATCGGATTGGATTGGTGAAATTAAATCTGTTCTCACAGAATTAACTCACAAAAAGACAGGTGCTAAAGTGATGCATCTTGGCAACGAAGACCCTGAAAATGTCTTTTGCCTATCCTTTCAGACCATTCCAAAAAGCTCAAATGGAGTTGCGCATATCTTAGAGCATACCGTTCTCTGCGGCTCCAAAAAATTCCCTATAAACGACCCTTTCTTTTCGATGCATCGAAGAAGTTTAAATACATTTATGAACGCGTTCACCGGAGCCGACTTTACATGCTATCCCGCAGCAACCCAAGTACAGAAAGACTTTTACAACTTGTTAATCGTGTATCTCGATTCGGTTTTTAATCCCCTTTTAAAAGAATATAGCTTTTTGCAAGAGGGTTGGAGATTAGAGTTTTCGGAGCCAATGAATCCTTCTACTCCCTTAGAATTCAAGGGGATAGTCTATAATGAAATGAAGGGGGCTCTTTCTTCTTCGACCACTCGTTTGATTGAGGAGATTAATAAGTACCTGTATCCCAATTTGACTTATGGTTTCAATTCTGGGGGAGATCCGAAAGCAATTCCTGAACTTAGCTATGAAGAGCTTATCCATTTTCATGAGCAATTTTATCATCCAAGCCGCTGTCTTTTTTACTTTTACGGAAATCTTCCCTTAGAAGATCATTTAAAGTTTATTACGCATGAAGTATTAAACAAGGCTCTCTCCGAAGAGCCGCTGCCCCCATTGCCTTTACAAACTCATCGAAGTCAACCTTTAAAAGTCGTTTCCGAGTATCCCATTGGCGTTGAAGACGAAGAAGAAGAAAAATCAATCTTGGGTTTTGCTTGGTTAACTTGTCATATTTTGAACCAGGAAGAATTTTTAGCCCTGACCGTCCTCGATATTATTCTTATGGCTACTGATGCCTCTATTCTAAAAATGGCCTTGCTGAAATCAGGCCTTTGCAAACAAGCAAGCGCTTACTTAGACGGAGATGTCAGCGAAATTCCTTTTGCGCTGATTCTTAAAGGATGCGATTCCGAAAATGCAGATGCGTTAGAAAATCTCATTTTCGCCACTTTAAAAGAGCTTGTAAAAAAAGGAATCGACCCAAAACTCATTGAAGATGCGATTCATCAACTAGAATTGCATCGAAGCGAAATCACTGGGGATGGCTACCCCTTTGGTTTAGCTCTTTTTATGCGAGCCGGGCTGTTAAAGCAACATGGTGGCGAACCAGAAGACGGTCTTCGTATTCATTCGATTTTTGAAAAGTTATTAAAAAAACTGCAGAAAGACCCAAAATATTTTGAAAACATCCTTTCCAAATACCTTATCCAAAATTCCCATTTTGTAAGGGTGGTCATGAATCCAAGTCGAACCCTAAGCACAAAAGAGCTTACCGAGGAGAGGCATCTATTGGATGAGTTACGAAAAAAAATGACAGAATCAGATACAGAAGAACTCCTCGCTAAAACAAAAAAATTTTACCAATTTCAAAAGGAACAATCGGAACAAAATCTCGAAGTTCTTCCTAAGGTTCGAATGGAAGACATTCCCAAAGATGCACGCGATTTTCCTTTGCAAAAGGAACTTTACGGCCAGCTCGAAGTCTTTCATCACAATTGCTTCACCAACGACATTCTCTATGCAGATCTTGTGTTCCCCTTACCTGAAATTGCAGAACAAGACCTTCCCTATCTCCAACTCTTTTCCATCCTTATCGGACAAATGGGATGCGGAAGAAGAAATTACGCCGAAAACCTTGAGTATATCCTCGCCAATACAGGCGGAGTGGGTGGGTTCTTCTACCAATACGCAGAGGCAAAAGACTTCGAGCAGTTTGTTCCTTGTTTTCATATCAAAGGAAAAGCACTCTACAGAAAAGGGGACAAATTGTTTCAGCTTATCCACGATATCATGCGAGGAATTGCCCTTGAAGACGCAGAAAGATTGCATGAGTTTCTTCTAAAACATTACACCTCTTTGGAGAGCTCCTTACACTCCTCTGGGTTGAGATACGCCCTCAATTTAGCTGGTAGTTCCCTTTCGGTATCAGGGAAAATGAATTACGAATGTTATGGCCTCCCCTATTTTTGGTTAATCCGGGATCTTGCTACCCATTTCAAACAAAAAGGGGATGGATTGATTGAAAAATTACAATCGATTCAAAAGCAGCTCTTAGGGATTGGTGGAGCCCATTTAGTCCTCTCTTGCGATGAAACGATGTATCAAAATCTGAAGATGAACGATTTTTATGGCCTAAAAAATCTAGAAGGAACTCCCTCCGTTTCTTGGAAACCAAACTATCCCTTATCACAACCGGCTTCTCAGGGACGGATCATTTCCTCCCCTGTTGCATTTACTGGAAGGGCCTGCAACACCATTTCTTATGCTCATCCCGACTCTCCGGCATTGACCGTTGCGGCTCATCTTTTCGAAAATGTCGTTTTACACACCCGCATCCGCGAACAAGGGGGTGCTTATGGTGCAGGAGCCTCTGCAAGCCCCATCAGCGGCTATTTCTGTTTTTTTTCTTCTCGCGACCCTCACATTGCAAGCACCATTGCTGCCTTTGATGAATCGGTTCGTACCATTGTATCTGGTCAGTTTTCAGAAGAGCGCTTAATAGAGGCAAAATTAGAAACGATTCAAGGAATGGATTCCCCAGTAGCCCCAGGAAGTAGAGCCGAATTGGCTTATTGTTGGATGAGAGAAGGGAGAACCCACGAACTTCGACAAAAGTATCGAAAACGTCTTTTGAATCTCACTAAAAAAGAGGTCATTTCCGCTGTCGAAACACACATTCTTCCTCAAATTGAAACCTGTCCCATTGTTGTCTTTGCTGGAAAAACTCTCCTAGAAAAAGAGCGTTCCTTGCTCCAAAAAGAAAACAACCATACCCTCGACCGAATCGAAAAAATCTAATTTTTTTTGTGTTTAATCATCCTGCTCAGGATAATTTGACTAAAACTATCCCGCTCAAACTCGAGTTTCCTTTGTTTTGAGCAGGATCTTCTGACTAAACTATCCTGCTCAGGATAATTTGACTAAAACTATCCCGCTCAAACTCGAGTTTCCTTTGTTTTGAGCAGGATAATTTGACTAAATCATCTTGCTCAAACTCGAGTTTTCCTTGTTTTGAGCAGGATAATTTGACTAAATCATCCTGCTCATTTATAATAATACCTAAGAGATAGTTGCAAAACGCAAAGGAAACCAATTGGGGTTTTCCTAACAGAAAGACTACCAAAAAAATATGAAACCCTTCGTCGGAAGATACAGCGAATTGAAGAAATTGGAAGATTTGTCCAAATCGGGTCGAGCTTGTCTGGTTGTGATTAAGGGACGACGAAGAATAGGGAAAAGTCGTCTAGCAGAAGAATTTGGCAAAAAGAAAGAATTTTTATCGTTTAGCGGACTTGCTCCAATAAAAGGGGTAACAGCGCAAGATCAACGAGATGCATTTGCACGTCAGCTAACCAGTTTATTCCATCTGCCCGCTTGTACTTTTACCGATTGGACCGATGCATTTGCCCATTTGACTAGATATCTTACAGAAGAAAAACCAACCGTGATTCTTTTTGATGAGATTTCGTGGATGGGTTCCAAAGATCCGACCTTCACCTCCAAATTGAAAGTTTGGTGGGATCTTGTCTTACAGAATCATCCATCTGTCATCCTTATTTTATGTGGTTCGATTTCCACTTGGATTGATAAAAATATTATTAATAGCACAGCTTTTTTTGGAAGAGTTTCCCTCTATTTGGAACTCGGAGAATTATCTCTCCAAGAATGTAAAGAGTTACTACACCTTCAAGGATTCAAGGGCTCAGATCTTGATTTTTTTAAAGTTCTTAGTGTGACAGGAGGAGTACCATGGTACTTAGAACAAATACAAAGCCGTCAAAGTGCAGATGAAAATATCAAGCGACTCTGCTTTGAAAAAAGTGGTCTACTTGTTCACGAATTTGACAGAATTTTTAACGATCTTTTTAGTTCTCGCGGAGAAATCTATAAAAAGCTCATTCAAATTCTAGCTCAAGGAATGAAAGATCGAGCTTCTTTAAAAAGGGCGATCGCCTATTCTCCAAGCGGTACCTTAAGCCAGTATCTCAAAGCTCTTGAAATCTGTGGGTTCATTAGCAAACACCCAGATTGGTCTTTCAAAACAGGGAAATTAGGTAAAGCATCTCTCTATCGACTTTCCGACAACTATCTTCGGTTCTTTATCCATTACATTGAACCTAATCTTGCAAAAATTGAGCAAGGTTCATTCGCAGAAGTCCCTCTTTCTAGTTTGCCAGGATGGGAACCGATGCTTGGTTTTCAACTAGAGAATCTTCTTTTGAAAAATAGACCTCTCCTTTATCAAGCGCTTGGAATCCATGCCCAAGATATCATGACAGACAACCCTTATATCCAAAAAGCTTCGGGAGGAAAAAAAGGATGTCAAATCGATTATTTAATTCAAACCTATTCCAACACCCTTTTTATCTGTGAAGTTAAAATGCGTCGCCGAGAATTAGGACTTGAAGTAATCGATGGAATGAAAAAGAAAATCGCATCGCTCGCTCTTCCAAGGGGGTTTGGAATTTCCCCTGTATTAATTCATCTCGGCCCTGTTTCAGATGCACTTCTGAGTAGCAGTTATTTTTATCGTATCATTGATGTTGCTGATTTATAGAATGGATTTTTTGTCTTACAAAGGAAGATTAAGATGGGCAATCGTAAGGATGTTTTAGAGTGCAAAAATACAACAAAGGTTAAACAAAACAAATCACCTTTTGAACTCATGGAAGAGCTGGGTTTGATCGGATGTATAGATGCGAAAGAAAAAGATCTTTCTATTTCTTACAAAAAAAGCTATCCTCTTTAAAGAAAAAATTAAACTTGGAATCGTTTTAGGAAGTCAAAGAAGTTTTGATGGCAAATTTTTGCCACTTGATTTTCTGTAATTCCGAGATGTTCCCGCCATTGATTCAAGACTTGCTCGTAGCAGGAAGAATTTCCATATCCTTCAAAGAAAAAGGGAACTTGGTGGTGATTATCAATATCTTCATCATAAAAAAAGTCGGCACCAAAACATACATGATTTTCAGCACCTAAATTAATGGCGTGTTTCAAATGAGGACTAAAACTGGGAAGAGGATCAAAACTGATAAAGGGTCGGACAAAATTGAATCCAATAACTCCCCCTCTTTGAATGATCTCTTTCGCAAGCCAATCTGGCAAATTTCGTTCCACCTCTGTAATCGAACGATAGTTTGAATGACTAGCAATCAAAGGAATTTGAAGTTTTTTCTCATCAATATAGTTACAAATATCTCGTGCCAAAGCATCGGAGGTATGACTTAAATCGACAGCTATTTTTTTCCCGGAAAGATATTCGAGTAGTGTTTTTCCATCTTCTTTTAAACCCTTTTGAGTCATATTTCCGCCGCCAAAACGATTTTCGGTATTCCAAGTCAAACTAATATAGAGCGGTTTGCCCACATTTTGCATATAGGATTCTAATCTTTTGAAACCATCATCCAGCGATTCCTCTTCATTGCAAAAGCCGGAAGCGCTCTCAATGGCGTAGAGAAGATGAATCTTCTTTGATTTCAAAGCACCTTGATAAGGGGTAAAATGTTCGGGGTATTTTTTAGGAAGTTGTTGAAAAATTTGGATTTGTTTGGAACCCCTTTGAGCAGATTCAAGAGAGGATTCTGTAAAAACCGCCATTACTTGAAGGGCCACTTTCCCTTTTTGAAGCTGAGGGATGGAACACCTAGCTTTTTCATCAAAAGCAGTTCTTGAGGAGTCGCCTGCAAGATACAAAAGTAGGTCGCAATGAAGGTCGCAAATTTTTTTATCCATACCTAATTTATGGCAGATTCGTTGTTTCAATTCCATCAAAATCCACCTCAGGATGACCCAAAGATAACAGAATTTTGGCCTGTTTGGTAAGAATGTCTTCATAAATCTTTTCTGCAGCTTCGATTAGTTGCTTATATTCCTTTTCATCAAAACCATATTGTCCTCTTTTAGAATTTTCATTTTCCTTCCAAATTTCCAGTTTTCTTTCAAAGGGCTGTGCTTTTATAGGATTAGAAATATCTTTGATAAATTCTGTAATACATTCAAAACTCGCTTTACTTTTTTTGATATCAACATCAAAGGGAAGCTTAAATACAACTGTTGCTAATCTCTCCTGTTCCCCAGGCAATGCATAGCCGAATTCTAGGATGGCTTCTTTCACAGGAATGTTTCCAGCCTTAAGACGATCATCTTTCCACTGTGTTTTTTGGAAAAGCCCTTTCCCTCGATAAATATACCCTTTTCTAACCAATGTTTTTGCCGATTCCCCTTTTTCAGAGATATAAGCAAGATCATTTTTGACATCACCGGGCAAATCCTTGGGATATTCCGATTCTAATTTATCCACATTCTCTTGCCATCTCTTATTTAAAAGAAAATATCTTTCTGCTTCTGAGGAACGCACATCGATGAGATCTGATACATTTTGTATATTGTTTGACAGACCTATTCTTTCTGGAAGAACATACACAAGACTTGAAAGAGCAATAAATTTATTAGGATCCAGATCGGTAGAAATCTCACCTAATTTCACTGCAATTTCGGTAGCCACATCAAAAAATTCTTTCACTTTTTCGTTCTCTTGACTAAATACTTTTGCATCTATATGTGTTTTTTTAAGCTCTTTTTGCAATTTTTTTCTTAGTTTTATGGCTTTATCAAAATAATCATTAAAGAGGTTCATTAATTCTTGGTCATTCGCGATGGTTGGAAGAATATCTTCGAATTCTTTCCATTGTGAACCGAGGATGGTTTCCAGCTTTTCATAGAGTGGGTATGCCTTCCCAAGAGCGGCTCTGGGATGAAGAGGACCCACTTGGGATTTGTAATTGTGATCCGTAAATACAGATATCCCTTCCACTTCTTTCAACTCTGGGTGGCCTAACGTCATAAGAGCTTTTCCAATTTTGTTGTTCGCTTGACCCCATAATGTTTCAAAAGCATGCTTTAAGGTATCTTTATTGAAGCTATTAAATAGAGGAGTTTCGATTGATAAAATAAATTTGTTAGCATCTTCATATGTTCCCTTGGAAAGGGCTGTTTCAAAGATTTGAAAAACCTCAGCACATTCTTTTGCTGTCCAATCTGGTTTCAAAGAAGTCAAATCAAATTCAATGGTAACTTCTCGAATTTCTTTACCTGGTATAGCAAAAGCGATACGAAAAGATCCTTTGGTCAGTCTTTGCTGCAAATAATCAATTGGAAGACGGATTGCATTTCCCCGTTCATCATGAACTTCAAATCTTTCGTAAACATTCGCAACTCCCCTCGGGGTAAACCCTCTTTGATAGAGTTCTCGAACTTCTGGGGGCGTGGATGGATCCTCAATTCGACTTTTTGCAACTTTCACCTGGCCAAGATACCTCTGCTCGGGACCGGTTGATTTAGGTACACGCACTGCTAATGAAAATGGATCTGTTAAAACTTGAAAATTCATGATCCCGGCGCTTTCAGAAATTCTTTTAAACAGATAATTTCCAGTTTCCCGGATAAATGCGACACGCTCCTCCTCCACTTCTTGAAGCTCCTCATCAAAAACTGGAGTCAATTTTGCTTCTAACATAGTTATTTGTAGAGCTCGATGATCAGTAAATGGTAAGAGACCTAGGCTTGCGTTTAAACGACTTAAATTGGCTTGTCTTAATGTAGTCGCAACGGTGAGAAGTTCCTGAAATGCTGCTTTACTCTCATTATTGAGAGAAATGATTGTTAAAACTCTTCGAATTTCATCAGTAATAACAAAATTTGTGCCTAAAAGTACTTTTAAGCTATTTTCTAGATTAGAAATGATATTTCGATCTACGCGGGTAACCCCGTCAAATTGGACCTCAGGATGGCCTAACATAAGAAAGGCTTTGCTGCTTTTTTGGGTGTAGTCTGTATAAATATCAGTAGCGATCTTAACGAGTTCAGTATATCTTGAACCAAAAACATTTTTTGCATTTGTAATTGCGTCATCATTTACGTTAAGGAAATTCAGTGCGTCTTCTAAAGTGTCATTATCTAAAAAATATTGTATAAATTTCATAGCAGCTTCTGATTCCTCAAAACTTTTACTCAGAGAGGAAATATCGATAGGTATTTCGAAGTGAAGTTCCTCTTTCCCTGGAATTGCGTATCCTCTCACAATATTGCCTTTGCGAAAAATTCTTCCCTTTTTATCAGGCACCTCAGTTACATCTTCCTTTTTCCAATTCCACTTTATTTTATTCCAATAAGATTGTTCTTTCTCAGGAATATATCCTTCAGCAATAAGATCTTGTTCATCAGAGTTAAAGTTGCGTTTGTTATTTTGAATTTCTTTCATTTTTTGGATTTGTTCGTTGACTCCTCCGTCCCCTTTTTGCTCTGTATAGATACTAAGTAGGAATGGCTTTGCGATGCTGGTGGTATCTTTTATATTTCCACAAACTTTTGAAAGTGAGGAAAAAAATGGAAAGGAAAATTTGCTTTTTGGGTTGCCTATAGCAAAGAAGGCTCCATATTTATTGATTAAGCCAACTTCAGACACGTCACAGGATACAGTTTCTCCCTTTTGGATGTCACTAAGAGCCTTTTCTCTGCTGTTACGAAAAGCCTTCATTGTTAGAAGAAAATCGTTCAATGCTTGTTTATTGTTTAAAAACTGAAAAATAAAATCCTTCTCTCCCTTAGACAAGGGAAACGTTTCCCCTCGTAATTGTTGAATATCTTCGAATAATTCTGTCGGATTTTGGTAATTGGCATCTTCTTGAAAAAGCCTTTCAGCACTTATTAAGAAAGGTCTTGTTGCAGCTTCTAATACAAAATACGAATTCTTGCGATCTTCTCCGCCGAATTCCGAAGAAGGAAAGCATTGTAGAAAATTATGATAGGCAGAAAAAAGTAAAACATTGTGATCTGCTTTAACGTCAAAGTTAACATTGTTTTTTGTTTTTGCTTCCAATGCAGCATTCATAAAAATTTCAAGAGCTGCTGTTTGCTGTGGTGTGTATTTTTTCACAACGTCCACTGTGAAGACCTCTTTTATCACGGGAAATTGAGTCGAAAATTCTTTTAAAGTATCAGAAATTTTTTGTTCATGTACTAATTTGGCCGCTTTGTTAATTTCTTCTAGTGTTGGAGATTCACCAGCAGTATAATTAGGCTTAATTTTGTTTCTTATTTCATGAAGATCTAGTTGTTGCACTTCATTGGACGCATTTATCCAAAAATTTTGAAAGGAAGGATTTTGTATTTTTGAAAGTTCGTTTATAAAAAATTTCTTCGTCAATTCTTCATTTTCAGACTTACCAAGATCATAATCGAGAGCGCTAGTTTCATATTTCTTCCTTGTATCTACAAATAAATGGAGAGCGTTAATAAACATCTGCTGCTGATTTTTATTTAATTGAGAAAGCGATTGATACATCATTAGGGCAGTATTTTTGTTTTTTATCCTCATATCGAAAAATGGAGCAAGGGTATTAATCTCTTGCATAAGATCTAGTTCCTTATCCTTATCGAAAATTCCAGATTGTATCAAAGCACATGCAGCTTCAAATGAAACTTTCGGATTTGTGCTTTCTGAAAGCAATTTAAGAAGGGCAAATCGTCTTTTGAAATCGCTTGTATTTTCGAGAAACGCATGAAATGCTTCTTCAATAGGTTTGTTTTTGAAGATCGCGCTTTTTAAATTTTTTCGATCCTCTGGAATTACCGGTATTTTGGCAAGAAGCTCATCCACTTCTTCTCGCAATCGCATTCCAGTCAAATCCTTGAATGCTTGCCATAAAACTTTTGGTTTAGTTTGGACGGCTTCTAGAACTTTGACCTTTCCTTTTTCAAGAGGTTTTTCTGCCGTTGTTTGTTCAGAAAAAATTTGATTGGCTTGGGTAGATATTTGATCAAATTCGCCCTTGAGTTCTGCGCTGAATTTGATATTTGGTTCTTTTATTCCCATGCTAGTGATGACAAGCTTATCCAACGTGGTGACTTTTGCTTGGGTTTTTTGCAATAGATCGGCGGTTTGGTGATACACTGCGTTATAGATTGTGGGATCTAATCGGATTGGCTCTTGCCCGGGTCTTTTAAGAAGGAGTCGATACAGCTTTCCATCCAAAGAGATGAACTGATTTGGGTCGTGTTTGATATTTTTTAACTCAAAGCCGGCAGCTGGATTTTGACCCGGATTTTGCTTTGGTAAATTATCCAAATTTTCCATATCTATTTTATTTATAATTATAACATAAACATTCATTTGTTTGTTCAAATCGTAAATAGCTTAATTTTAATAAGATAATCATTCAAACTTGGGTTAAGGCTTTGCTCTTGAGTTTGAGCAAGATATGGTTTAAGATTCCCCGCAAAAGGGAAAAACGCTTGCTTTCGGGTTTATTTTTTTTAATTGTTGCGCTGCTTTTGATCGATTTTGCCCCAGAGACTCTGTCAGGATTTTTGTCTCCTATGGAGTCTTTTTATGTGAGCCTAGTCGGTTTTGGGGTATGTCTTTTCCTCATTTTTTTGCAAAATCTGGCTCTAAAAAAAATGGGAACTGGGCGATTATCCCTCTTGGTGAATTTGGAGCTTCTCTTTTTTTTAGGATGGGATTTCTATTACCTCAAAGGACATCGTATTTTTTTGATGGTCCCCTATTTAGAGGGATCTCAGACAATTCTTACCTTTGGAGGGCTTTTTTTCTACTTGGGAGGCATGGCTTTTTATTACTGGACAACTTCTGTGCGAAGGGGAGAAACGCTTCGTATGTTCCAATTGGTGCTCCCTTTTTTGATCCCTTTTTTTATTTTTACAGTCCTCATAGATCTCGTTTTCGTAGTTCCTAATCCATTGCAAGTTTATTTATCAAGCCTACAAGCTTGGGTGGTGCAAATAGTGTTAGGGGTAGTCAGTGTTTTATTTCTAGTTTTAAGCATGGTATTTCTCCCCTATTTTGTTCAAAAAATTTGGCGTTGCGCTTCCTTTGAAAATAGAGAGCTACTGCACAGGTTGGAATCCCTGGCAAAAAAAGCCCAATTTCATCATTCTGGGATGAAAATATGGTCGGTCATGAATCGATCCCATACGGCAGCGATTATTGGAATAGTTCCTTCTTTTCGGTATGTCATGTTTACCGAAAAATTGTTAAATTATTTAGCTCCGGAGGAGGTCGAAGCGGTATTGGCCCACGAAATTGGGCATAGCAAGCAAAAACACCTCATGTATTATCCTTTTTTGATGATGGGAATGTTAGTATTTGCAGGCCTAGTATCGATGATGGTCTCTGAATTCCTAGGAGATGGGCAAAAGTGGGGAGAAATGTATTCGTTGGTATATGCAATCCCCTATATTTTGGCTGCGGGATTCTATTTTCGCATTGTGTTTGGCTATTTTTCCCGTCTTTTTGAAAGGGAAGCCGATTTATATATTTTTCGACTAGGGATGGATCCTATCTATATGATTCGAGCCTTAGATCATGTGGGGACTGCCACTGGAGGGACGCATGGTGTGCCATGTTGGCACCATTACAGTATCCAAAATCGGATCCAATTCCTTCAAAAAGCTGCCGAAAACCCAGCGATTATCGAAAAACACCACCTTTGGGTACGATGGAGCTTAGTCGTTTTTTTTATTTGTCTTGCAATCGCAAGTCTAACATTAGTTTTTTTAGAGGCATTCCCGTTGTGAATTTCTCGAGGGAATTTTGAAAGTTTTGGAGAGAAGGCACGCGGGAATGCCTCTTTGGAGGATGTATGAATCGAATAGAACATTGGAAAAAAAACTACTCAAATATCAAGCAAGAGCTTCTTAATAATTATTTTACGTTGCTCAAATTTGAAAGTATCAGTGCTGACTCAAAGTATCATTCAGAGGGAAGATCTTGTGCCAATTGGATTCGGGATTTTCTTTCTAAGATCGGTTTCCAAATCGAAATGTGGGAAACAGACAGAAATCCTGTCCTTTTTGCTTCTAGTCAGATCGATCCCAAGGCAAAAACCGTTCTGATTTACCACCATTATGACGTACAACCTGTCGATCCAATCGAATTGTGGAAATCGCCTCCTTTTGAACCAAAAATTGTAGATCAAAACGTCTATGCCAGAGGAGCGCAAGATAACAAAGGGCAATGCATTTACACTTTGATGGCCTTAAAGGCCCTTTACGAAGAAAATAAACGGTATCCTTTGAACATTAAGCTTTGCATTGAAGGGGAAGAAGAGATTGGAAGCCCAGGACTTGCAAAATTAGTATTCGAAAAGCAAAAATCCCTTTCCGCAGACTACCTGGTCATCGTTGACAGCGGCATGAGCGGGCCTGATTCCCCTGAAATCTGTTTGGGAGCTAGAGGGATCATCTGTATGGACGTGACCGCTACCGGCTCACACATGGACCTTCACTCTGGGCAACATGGAGGAGCCGCCTATAATCCCCTACATGCTCTTGTAGAAGTTCTTGCTGCCTTACGAGATCCAAAAACAGGAAAAGTGACAGTTCCCCATTTCTACGACGAGGTCGGGGAGATCAACGAAGAAGAAAAGCAGCTGTTTAAAATCCCCTTTGATGAAAACACATACATCGCTCAAACAGGGGCAAAGCCTACGGGTGGGGAAAAACATCTTCCTCCCACGGATAGGACCCGTTTCCGGCCCACTTTAGAAATCAATGGGATTCAAGGAGGATATGCAGGAGAAGGATTCAAAACAGTCATACCCGCTCAGGCAATGGCAAAAATCTCTTGCCGATTGGTCCCCAATCAAGATCCTGAAACGATTGCAAAGCAAGTAAAAGACTATATTTTGAGCCTCGCTCCAAAAGGGATTACCTTGCAAGTGAAAGTTCATCCCGGTTCCGGGAGTGCGACTCGTGCTAAACTAGGGTCCAATGTCGTGAAAGCTTTTGAAGAAGCTTACAAGGAAGTTTTCCAAAAACCAACGAAAAATACCCTGATGGGAGGAAGTGTTCCGATTACCTCCTCTTTGGCAAAAGTTTCTGGAGGTGATTTAGTTCTAGTAGGACTTGGCCTTCCCACCGATGCAATTCATGCTCCGAATGAGCATTTTGGAATTGATCGCCTTGAAAAGGGGTTTTGCCTTATGATTCGCTCATTGGAAATTCTTTCAAAAACTTAGAGGCATTCCCGTTGTGCCTCATTTAGGAGATAAACATGATGAAAATGGTTAAAAATATCTTATTTTTCATTCTCATTTGCAGCTTACCATTTCCTTGCCAAGCTGCGGGAAAAAATCTAGTCGATTTTACCACCGTGGCTGAAAAAGCCATTCCAGCGGTCGTGTCGATCAAAGTTCAGATCAACAAACCCTCTTTTGGGTTACAGGATGATTCGGAAGACTTAATGCAGGACGACTTTTTCCGAAAATTTTTTCGACTCCCTCAACAAAACCCTTCCAGGGCACAAGTTGGACAAGGCTCTGGCTTTATTGTAAGTCCGGATGGGACCATTCTGACCAATAATCACCTTGTCAAAGATGCTGAGAAAATTAGTGTTACGCTAAATAATGGAAAAGAATATGTCGCAAAAGTCATAGGGAAAGACCCAAATAGCGACTTAGCAGTCATTAAAATTGATGCCTCCAATTTACCTATTCTAAAACTCGGAAATTCTGATGCAATCAAAGTGGGTCAGTGGGTGGCTGCGATCGGAAATCCAGCAGGCTTGCAAGCAACTTTGACTGTCGGAGTAGTGAGTGCCAAAGACCGAAGCGATTTGGGAATTACTCCGTTTGGCAATTTTATTCAAACGGATGCCGCCATCAACTTGGGTAATTCAGGAGGCCCTCTTTTAGATGATCAAGGAAATGTGATTGGTATCAATATTGCCATTGCCTCCCACACGGCCGGATATGAGGGAATCGGATTTGCAATCCCAAGCTCTACAGCCCAACAAGTCATGGAACAACTCTTGGCTGACGGATCGGTGACCCGTTCCTATCTTGGAATCATCTTGCAAAAGGTGGATAGCGATCTTGCCGACGCTTTCAAGCTAAAAGATATGAATGGAGCCCTAGTGGCCGATGTTATCAAAGACTCTCCTGCTTCAAAATCAAAAATCCAACCTGGGGACATCATTCTTAAATTAAATGATACAGCTGTTACCAATGTGGGAACCTTTCGAAATATGGTTTCCATGATGAAGCCCGGAACAAAACTAAACCTTACTATTCTAAGAGATAATAAGGAAATCCAAACCAGTGTAGAAACGGCAACTCTTCCTGAACAGTTGGGTTATACCGAAGGAAAAATCCAAAAGCTGGGCATCCAAGTAGATGCATTAACGCAAGATGCTGCACAACGTTTGGGTTATATTGATGAAGTAGGAGTCGTCATCTCCAAAGTGGAAAATGGGTCCTTAGCCTCCATGGCAGGATTGAAAAAAGGAGCTTTGATTGTCTCGGTAAACAACCAGTCTGTAAAAACTCCCGAAGAGTTTTATAATGCAGTCAAAGGAGTAGAAGAGGGAAGCGCTGTAGTCCTTCGAGTAAAACAAGAGGGAACCACCCGCTTTATCTCTTTAAAAAGCGGATAAACCCAAACTGTGAGTTCAGGGATCGTATTATTTCTATACGATCCCTTATGTTATGACCACAGCTCTTCTACGAGGCATTCCCGTTTGTGAATTTCTCGAGGGTATGGCTCGCTGTGGTTCTTCACGAAAGGAGGAACCGTTCTTGTTGGACTTAAACCCCATTCGATTGCTAGAACGTTGAATAACCTGTATTTTGAGTAGAAGGGAATGCTTTTTCTACATTATCCGTTGACAACTCGCCATTCCCATATATTCCACCACCGAAAACTCTTCCTCTTGCTTCACCATTTGGCTCCTCAACAAGGAAACTTCCAAAATTTTTTCTCCATGCGAAAACCAGATCTTGCCAAGATGAAAACCTTGTTTTTTCTAAAACATAGTAACTATCTTTCCCATTAATGATTTCTTTGGTAATAATAATTTTACCTTCGTGCACTTTAGCTATCTCAGGATCCGTTGTAGAAACAACAAAAACATTATTCTCTTCCGTGCTGTTTCCAGCAGCTGCTGGGCGAATCAACCAATAGTTGGCGGAATTTTTCCCCTTAGCTTGACTCAACGTTTGGCTTACATAGTAATCTTTTAATTTTGAAAGATTATTGTTCAGATTACCCTCATATGGAAGTGTAAACCAATCTAATGCCTTTATGGCATCAAAAAGGATAGAGCCATGGAAATATTTGGAGGTTTTAATGATCGAAGGAACACAAGGATAGATCGTTTTTTTGCAAGCAAGAATAGTCAATTCTAAATACTGTTTTTGCAAAACGAACCCGTTGTTACTTTCTGGAAATAAGCCCTTTAAATGGATAGATATATTATCCAGTTCTTGTACCACATTTTTTGCTTGTTCATCAGAAATCTCTTTGTAAGGAGTGGCAATCTTAGAAAGCAATCCTCTCAATTGTTCAAAAACTAAATTTGGTTGAGTAAGCGCAAGTAGAGAATATTTTGGAAATTGAACTTCTATCTTCTTAAGTAACTCGTTAACTTTCTCATAGGAATTTTTAAAACTTTCTTCCTGTGTAACCGAATCCATTCTATCCAGCATAAGCTTATCCAATGCATTTTCATGCTCCAGAATCCTTTCCTTACCTTCTTGATTTCGCAGGGTTTTTAAACACTCATTGATTTCATCCTCTGGTGACTCTGCTTTATTAGAAATTTTATTATTATTATTTTGTTCATATACATCATTTACTTGGGCATTATTGTTTGTCTCTAGTTTATCTTTGTGCTTATCCTTTTTATTTTTTTCCTCCAGATCATAATTCGCGTTCTCTACTTCCCCCTTTTGGTTTCTTAACTCTTTGACTTTGTTGACCAGTTCGGTGATCTTCTTTTCTTTCTCCGCCAAAGTTTTAGTGAGGTTTTGTATTTTTAGTTTTAGGTTATTATTCTCGTCATCTAGCTCTTTCTTTCCTTGTTTAAAACGTTCGACTCTTCCTGATAAATCGACGATTTGATTCTTATTCTCATTAACTGTATTGGTCAGGACTATATTATTTTTAGCAAAATCCTCTTTTTCTATTTCTAATTTTTGGATCTTTACAGTTAAATTTTTGATAGAAGGATCATTTTTGATATTAGATTGGTAAGACGCGTAAGAACTGCTAATCTTCCTCACAATCAAAAAAAAGAGGATTGTAGTAAGAGTCACTAAATAAACCTTACTTTGAAAAATGCTAGTACTCAAAGGGTGTGGAATATTTGTCACAAATGTTTTACTAAAATCATTATTTAAATTTTCAATACCCATAATTAACCAACCATAATAAATTTTAGAAACAATTTTAAACAAATATATATTAAAATACAACTTCTATTTATGGCTATTTAACACTACCGAACGTGGTTCAGAAAGCTTGACTTGCTTCGATCGTTTTTACTTCGCCATTTTTTGGTTCTTCAATAATGAAATCACCAAATTTATCCTTACACGCTACAACTAGCTCTTTCCAGCTCAAATATCTTTGCGATGAGAGACTGTAGCTATTATCCTGTTTTTCAATACGAAACGATTCATTATTTGATGTAACAACAAAAAAAATGTTTGCCTTTTCCGTGCTGTTTTGGGAACTTGCGCAAATCAACCATAAGCGGGACGAATTTGACTTTTTAGCTTTCTCGAAAGTTAACTTAACATAGTTTTCTCTTAATTTATCAAGAGCATCCTTCATTTCATCTTGATCCTGAAATCGATACCAATCCAAGGTACATATCGGTTCCATGAAGATAAAGCCAAGAAAATATTTGGATGTTCTAATGTTCTCCGGAACACCAGGAAAGATCGTTTTTTTGCAAGCATCAATGGCCAACTCTAAATACTGTTTTTGCAAACCGAGCCCGTAACTCTTTGGAAATAGACGATCTAAAAGATGATAGATTTGCTTTAGCCCCTCATCTAGTTTTCCCGCTTGTCGTTTAGAAATCTCTTTGTAAGGTTCTGCAATCTGAAGAAGCGCTTTTCTCAATTCTTCAAAAACTGAAAAAGAATCCGTTAATTTCAGGGAATACTTCTTAGATATATTATTTATTGAAGTAAATATATTTTGAATCTCAGCATAAGCAGCGTTGAAAAGGTAAGTTTTTGAAAGCTCTTCCATTTGCGAGCCCAAAAGTTTGTTCAATTGCTTTCCTAATTCTTGACTGTTTTCTTTTCGCAGCTTTGCCAAGCATTCATTGATTTCATCAGCAATAACCAAAGGGGATTTCTTATCACCTTCGCTCTTTTTTTTGATTTCGATATTGTTTTTATTTTGATCATATTCGCTATTCTTTTTTTCCATGTTCATAATTTGATTTCTTAAGTGCCCTATTTCTTTTTCTGATTTGTCAAATTTTTCGAGTGTTTCTTTGTGGGATTCTTCGATTTTTTTGGCAAGTTGTTCGTTTTGCTCTTTGAGAGTGTTCATTTGTTCTTTCAGAAAAACGTTTTCATCACTTAGATTTGTGACCTTGTTGCCCATTCTTCTGATGTTATTATCCCTTTCTTGATTTTGTATCTCAAGATTGTTTATGAGTAATTTTAGCGTAAGATTTTCTCTACCTAATTTGTCGTTTTCATATTGGATATTTTGATCTAATTTGTTATTACCGTTGTCTGTGGTTATCGATGTTTAGCGTTAAAATTGTTATTATTTACACTTTCTAAATTCATAATTTCACCTATTAAAAAAAAGAAGTTTAAATTAACAATCGTTAAAACTAAAATTAAAATATTATTTTGTAAAATTTTAGGAGAAATGTCATATCAAGAATATACCGAATAAAAAAGGGTATTTGTTCACGTATCGCAAAAATTCCAGAGACGCAAAGTGGAAAAAACTTTGCGTCTTTGCGTCGACTAAATAACAAATTGCAACCCATTTTAAATTAACTGGTTGCAAAATGCCAATTTGTTATTTCCCGATAGAGGGCAAGAAGGGACTGCCACGCTTTGTGTTGAATTATGGCGAAACGTGAACACTTACAAAAAAGGACTTCATTTAAATGTTTCGCATTACTTCTCTCTATAATCAATCCGATTGAAAAAAATATTTTTATTTTAGTTAAAGGGTAAAATTTGATAGAATAACGAAAATTTTTAATAGGGAAATACATGCAAGGATTAAATAGTAGTTCGCTTTCGACTCCTTTAACAACAACTCCTCTTCCTTCTATAACAGAGCTTTTATCTGATATCTACCCTCTTCGATCACCTTCCAACACAACTAATACCACCACAATCTTCTTACATCTTCCTATTTGGACGAATACACCGCCTTTAAATCCTAATATAGTAAAGATAGGCCTTCAAACTCTTAACTCTAACAATGAATCCCTTAATATCGAAACGACAGATTATATTCATCCCAAAAACACTGAAAAGAGTCCCTTAACACCGTCCCTTTTGGAACTTGAATTAAATAAAATACAAAACAGAAAACGCAGAACAAGAGAATATAAAACAACTTGTTCGAATTGTCTTGATGCAGGTCTGCAATGTAAACGAAATGAAACAGAGAAAAAATGCAACAGATGCTTTAAGTCGGAATTGCCTTGCAAACTAGCCACAAAAAGGCAAAAAAATACTCCTGTAGTGAATTTCAAAACAACATTGCCCACTTCGGAAGAATTAAAAATCCGAGATAGACTACGTATAAAGAGAAAATGTAAAATGACTTGTTCGAATTGTCTTGAAGCACAGAAGCGTTGCACACGAGATAAAGCAGAAAAAATATGCAAAAGATGTCTTCGATTTGGTTTGAAAAATTGCAACCCACCACAATATTGATGTTTTTAATATAATTAATATTACTTTTTAAAAAAATTTATATGGACAACATTCACACATTTGGTATAGATAACAATAGGATAAACAACACTTATCCGTCTTCTCAAAAAGATAACAATATTGAGATTTCACAAGCAGAAATAGACAAAATAAAAAACAGGAAGCGTACAAAAAAAATGATAAAAAAAACATGTTCGAATTGTCTTAATGCAGGTAGCCGGTGCTCGCTACTAGATCAAGAAATAAAAGATATATGCAAAAGATGCTTTAACTCGGGTTTGGAAAATTGCAGATTCCCCTTCCAATCTCTACCCAAAACTAATGAACTGTCAAATGTGCCTAATTCCAATCAAGAAACAACCAATTCGCAATTTCAAGATGAGACTGACTCAAATTTTACCAGTCTTAGCCTTGATGAAATGATAAAGCAAATCCCCGATTCCCAATTTCAACCCGAAACTGATATAGGACTCTCAAACCTTCCTCATTCTGTCGAAGAAAACGCTAATCAGAGCTTTTATTCCAATTTTCCACCAAGCACACAATCAAATCCCTTTGTGCAACATTCTCGTAAAAATTCAGAAAAAAGCAATTTTTTGCCAACTTCTGAAATAGACACTCCTAAGAAGAAAAAAAGTCGCGTAAATAATTTTCACTTCCTTGCTCCTCAAATGATCAATAATACCTTTTTGGATATCTCTGATTTAAAAAACAATTTTTACAAAGTGACACCTGACAATTATAATAATGAAAAGAAAAGAAATTTTAAGGATCGGCCAACAAATCATTGAAAATATGGTTATAGGCTTCTCACCCAACTTTGAAATTCTGGCTGATTTCGGATCGTATTGAATTCTTTTCTTTGGATGGTTTTACGAATGTCCGGCGCTCCTTCTACAGCAGCTCTTTGCAACCAGCCAACTGCTTCCGTGGCATGGCCTAAGGATCCGTGAGAAAGGGCGTTCAAAATAGCGACATCATAGGACGGAAACATTTGAAAAGCCTCATCTCCAATAGAAACAGCCTTTTCCCAATGCCCTGTAAGATACGAAAGATGATGAAATAATCGAATTCCTTCTGGGGTTAGTTTTTGCTGAATGGTTTCCAAAAGTTCGTACGCCTTGGTGTAATCGTGGTTATCTTCTAGCACTTTTGCCATATCTTCTGTGGCGACGGTATACACAATTCCCTCCTTTGATTTTTTTCGGACTGTTTCTAGCTTATCGTACGCCTCTTGAACATGTCCTTGGATGATCAAATCCTCCGAATTTTTAAGCTCGTCTTGCAATTTTTCATCTTGATCGCTTTCGGTCATCGATTTCACCCCTTGCCACGCCCTGTAACTTTCAAAGGCCATGATCAGTAGGATAGCTCCAGCTAAAACAAATTTCACCATAAAGAAAAAAATGCTGGCCACTCCCGCAAACAACATGCTAAAAAATAGAGCGTACCGTAATCCTCTAAATCCAAATATCCCCTGAAGAACAATGCTCATTAAGTGACCACCATCTAGCGGATAAACAGGCAATAAATTCAAGAATGTCCAAAAGAAATTTACATACATAGAAATTTGTAACCCAAAAGCAAAAAAGGTGGTTCGATTGCTAAGATTAAAAAGTAAAATCGCGGAAACAATCCCTAGGAGAATTCCTGCAATGGGTCCATCCAAAACGACAAAAAATTCTTGCCAAAGTTTTAGTTTGCCTCCTTTTCGCTGAGTCAAACCACCAAAGCCTGTCAGTTCAATATTTGCATTTTGACCAAAAGCCAATGCAGTCAATGCATGGCCAAACTCATGGCACAATACTGAGATTAGAATCACAAATATCCAGATAAACATGGAAACGAAATTGCCCTCGCTGCTTAACCAGCCGATAATCGCAGCAACAAACAAAAACAGAGGATAAATGGTAATTGGTATTTTTCCTGGAATTCGCAACATCTTTCAAACTCCAATTGCTATAGTTTAATTTGAGATACTGTTCGCCCCATTTCGGCTGGAGTTTTTGCCATTGTAACACCAGCACGTTTTAGGGCTTCTATTTTACCTTGAGCGGTCCCTTTTTTTCCAGAAACAATGGCTCCTGCATGTCCCATTCTTCGGCCAGGCGGAGCTGTAGTTCCTGCAATAAAAGCAGCCACAGGCTTTGTGCATTTCTCCTTGATCCATTCCGCTGCTTGCTCTTCCGCCTCCCCCCCAATTTCTCCGATCAACAGAATCGCTTTCGTTTCAGGGTCTTTTTCAAAGGCTTCTAAACAATCGATGAAACTCGTTCCGTTGAGAGGATCGCCTCCAATTCCTACGCAAGTGGATTGACCAAGTCCAAGTTGTGTCGTTTGCCAAACCGCTTCGTAAGTTAACGTTCCCGATCTAGAAACAATTCCAATGTTTCCTCGTTTGTGAATATACCCCGGCATAATTCCTATTTTGCATTCCCCTGGAGTGATCACTCCGGGACAATTGGGTCCAATCAACCTGCTTTTGCTTCGTTTCATCACTTGATGGACTTCTAACATATCATGGATCGGAATCCCCTCCGTAATGCAAACAATCCATTCGATTCCCGCTTCCTCCGCTTCGAGAATAGCCTCTGCAGCAAAAGGAGCAGGAACAAAAATCAAACTAGCATTGCAGTCGACAGCATGTTTAGCCTCTGACACGGTGTCAAATACAGGCAAACCCAATGTTATCTGCCCCCCTTTACCGGGGGTCACCCCGCCCACAAATTGACTCCCATAAGAAATACACTCCTCCGTATGGAATTGGCCAGCTTTCCCTGTAATTCCTTGGGTGATTACTTTCGTGTTGCGATTTACAAAAATGGACATTATTTAATCACCCCTTGCACAGCTTTTTTTGCTGCATCCTCTAAATCCTTGGCCAGGATAATTTTCAACTGAGCGTCCGCAATGATTTTTCTCCCTTCTTCTACATTGGTCCCTTCCATCCGGACAATCAGCGGGATTTTGATGTTTTGCTTACTCACCACGGCAACAATCCCTTCCGCAATGGTTTTGCAATTCATGATTCCGCCAAAGATGTTTACCAATACCGCTTTTACTTTTGGATCGCTTACAATGATTCGAAAGCCTGCAGCTACTTTTTCCGTGTCAGCGCCTCCTCCTACATCTAAAAAATTTGCCGGTTTTCCCCCATAATGTTGAATGATATCCATGGTTGCCATAGCAAGACCCGCTCCATTCACCATACAACCAATATTTCCATCCATCGCCACATAAGCAAGGTCGTATTTCTTAGCTTCTCGCTCAAAAGTAGAAAGTTGTGTTGGATCGTAATATTGAGAAAGCTTCGGAAGACGGTAAAGAGCATTGTCATCTAAAGTAAGCTTTGCGTCCAATGCAAGAAAATCCCCTTTTTTGGTCTGCACTAACGGGTTGATTTCCAACATCATCGCATCACTTTCTACAAAAGCTTCGGCAATTCCTTCCACCATTTTGATGCACGGTTCGCTTCGTTTCCAATTCCATCCCATCACTTTTGCAAGTTGGATCAGATGATACGATCGGATAGTTCCTTGATTGCTGACAGCAATAGAGATCCATCGATCGGGATATTTTTCTGCAACCTCCTCAATGTCCATTCCCCCTTCTGGAGATCCGATTAAAACAATTCTTCCTTGATTCCGATCAAGGATCACTCCCAAATAGTATTCCTTAGCAATCTCAATGGGAGGTGAAATCATCACTTGATTGGCAATCATTCCTTCGGGCCCTGTTTGTGAATTCACAATCTTCATTCCCAAAAGCTGTTCCACATATCGAAGGACTTCGTCTTTCGATTTTCCGATTTTTACCCCACCCGCTTTTCCTCTACCTCCAGCGTGTACCTGAACTTTCACAACCCCTTCGTCCCAACCCAAATTATCCATAGCATTGCGCGCCTCTTCCACACTGGAAACGACCACATATTCTGGAATAGGAATTCCATAGGTTTTTAATACTTCTTTTGCCTGAAATTCATGAAGATGCATAAATCCAACTTGTGGTATATTTAGGATTATTTTGAGTATATACCAGAAGCAAAGTAAAAATGGTTATCAATTTTCTCAAAAATAGTTATCAGAAAGTCAAAAATGCTCTCGCAAAAACACGAGATCGTTTCAGCCAAAAAATTCGAGCCCTCTTTTCCAAAGAGATGAGCGAAGAAACTCTGGATCAGCTGGAAGAAATTCTCTATGAAGCAGACTTAGGAGTTCAGTCAGCAATCCAATTAACCGAATCTGCAAAAAAAAGACACCGAAACAATCCGAACCTAACCTCCGAGGAACACATTGAACATTTAAAACACGACATCTTGGACATGATCGATCATGAAAACCGAGATTTGATCCAAATTTCAGAAGAACAAAAACCTTTAGTCATTCTAATTGTTGGGGTCAATGGGCACGGGAAAACCACATCCATTGCAAAACTTGCGAAACGATTCATCTCCGAGGGAAAGAAAGTCCTTGTAGCTGCGGGAGATACGTTCCGAGCTGCAGCTATAGAACAGTTAGAAACGTGGGCAGAAAGAGTGGGTGCAATCATTGTCAAGGCAAAACCCCATTCCGATCCAGCCTCCGTCGCTTATGATGCCATCTCCTCAGCAAAAGCCAAAAATATCGATGTAGTCATTATCGATACTGCAGGGAGATTGCATACAAAAACCCACTTGATGGAAGAGCTTGCAAAAATCCGACGCACTTGCCAAAAAATTCACCCTGGAAGTCCTCACGAAACATTGCTTGTTCTGGATGCCACCACGGGACAAAATGGGTTAGATCAGGCAAAAACGTTCCATCAATTTACCCCCATTTCAGGGCTCATTCTTTCCAAACTCGACGGAACTGCCAAAGGGGGCTCCGTGGTCAATATTCAAAAGCAACTTAATATCCCCGTAAAATTTATTGGGATTGGAGAAAAGGAAGAAGATCTAGAACCCTTTAATCCTGAAAGCTTTGTGAATGCATTGTTCGAATAATCCTTTTTGGGTAGAATGCGAATTGGAGAGAACCATAAAGAATCAAAACAACGTTTTATCCTGCAACTTCTCCACCATTAAAATGGGAGGTTGTATATGTATTCCTTACTCAAAAGATCTTTCGTTATTTTCGCGTTAGTATTTACTTTCGGTTTGACGACCATCGCCTTTGCTGAAACACAGAGAGTTAGCGGTGAGATGTCCATTTATTATCAAAATGCGAAACCCACTCGATACAAAATCACCCGATGGGGAGCCTACTATCCTTATCCTTACGAAACCTATAGTTACTACTACCCTAGCCGATTTTACAGCCAAAACTACCCTTACTACTTTTTTGACAAACACCCTCACTGGTGGTGGTATGGGAATAACGATTTCTACTACTATTACTACAAGTAAACAACTCTTGCCTATTCCAAACGGGACGTGAAAAATTGAGCTTTCGCATCAGCGAGAAATCCAAATAAAGGCGAAAGCTTTTAGGCTAGTTGCACTGCACTCTGGATGACTTTTTGTGAGACTCTTTATCGCTTAGAGGATATATCGAATTTCAGAAGAAAACTCTTGTAATGGCTCAGTTTGAGTCTTTTGTACTTGTGGTGCTCTGTATTTTAAGCAAACA
>Ga0206882_1005_pt1 | contig 65863 bp, 43 predicted proteins | sample Alteio_BWOrgCont_4_FD_152908 | JGI IMG/M metagenome (GOLD analysis project Ga0206882, IMG submission 152908) | Enriched cells from forest soil in Barre Woods Harvard Forest LTER site, Petersham, Massachusetts, United States -... | ecosystem: Environmental > Terrestrial > Soil > Temperate forest > O...
TGCCAGAAAAGGGGCATAAATCCCAACCAGGCAAAATAAGATCCAAACATAAAAAGCCGCCATGCCCAAGCGATGCCGGGAAAAATGCTTCCAAAGAACCTGCCAGTATGTGGGATGGGGATGCTGCATACAAAAGTTATTCCAATGTTAAGCGGGGGTCAAGCAAAGTATAAGCAATATCTGCTACAAGATATCCTAAAAGGGTTAATAGTGAACCTGCCAAAGCTGAAAACATGATCACATTATAGTCCCTGTTAATGACCGCATCATAAAAAAATTTGCCAAATCCATTGATCCCGAACAGCGTCTCCACAATTAAAGAGCCTCCTAAGACAATCCCTAACGACCCTGCAATGGAAGTCACAATCGTAATAGCGGCATTGCGCCCTACATGCTTGTATAAAATCGTGAAGGGAGCGGCCCCTTTTGCCCAGGCCGTCCTGACATAATCTTGCCGCAGGACTTCCAAAACCGCTGTCCGAGATAACCGCGCTTGCGACGCCAAACTTCCATACATAATAGCCGCGAGCGGCAACCAAATGTGCTCAAAGATATCCAAAACGCGTTGATACGAAGTTTCACGGTCATAGATGGCATCAGGACTTGTAAATCCACTGATGGGAATGGGAGTATCTGAAAAAGGAAAATTGTGATGCAAGGCAACCTCTTCTATCAAAAAGGGGGCAACAACAAAGCCCAGTTAAATTATATTCAACAAAAACAGGAATGGCATAAAGGATTAAAAAAATCACGTTAAAGGTAAAATCAGGCCATTGATTTTGCTTATAGGCCATGATAAAACCAAACACCTGGCAAAGCACAAAGGTGATCAGCATCGGCAGAACAGCTAAAGTGAGGGAGTACTTAAAGCGTCTGGCCACCTCAAAGATAACTGTTTTATTGTTGTCATTGCGCAAAGTACCGAAATCCAAACTTAAAACTTTGCTCATATACCGGCAAAAGCGCGTTTCAAAGAAAAAGATTTCGGCTTTTTGCCAGACGGTGGGGTTAAAGCGATAGAAATCCTGATTTTCCTCATACCACTTCTTTAATTGCTCAACTTTCTTATCTATTTCCTGATCGGAGTCGGTAGGGGTGATCAAAAGGCTGCTTAATAAATCGTTGTCTTTTGCGATTTTGCGATTCTCGGTTTTTTGAAAATCTGTTAAATTAGGCCCCAAAAAGGCTTGTCGGGTTCCACCCCTGACAAAAAAGCGGACTGCCATGCGCCGTATTGCAAGATCTTCTTTGTCATCTTCAATAATCTTAAGTAAAATGGGCATCACAAAACGGGCTTGATCGCCCAATTTGACCCGCATGTCGTCATAATCTTTAAAACTCATTTCTTCAGTTGAATCCGGGCTTTCTTTGTGATGTTCTAATTTCCACAACGTCGCTTTAACATCCTTTTCTGTCAAAAAAATCCACGTATTAAACAGAATAGGCAATGTCAATCCATAATGTTCGCGAAATTGAAGATAGCGGAAGTCGTTGCCAAATGCCAGGGAGCGGTCTTCCTTACGGCTGGCACCGCCTTCTTGTGAAATTTCAGTCACTGTCACCGGCTCCCCTGGAGCCAAATTGATAATGATAAAATTCACTAATATAATACAAAACAATGTAATCGGCAAAAGTGCCAATCGCCTAATGATGTAATTGAACATGTTAGTGCTGTCAAAGGTTAGTTTTAATCCAAAATATACTGTTATCCGGCTCAGTCGCGTTTGCTCCAGGTATAAGATCCTGGCGGTCGGCCGGAATGAAAACATTCTGCAAATATTGCCGATAAACAAGGGCTACTTTAGGGGTGTATAAAAACGTATAGGGGGCCTCTTCATGAATGATGGCATCAAAGCTATGATAGAGTTCCGTCCGTTTTTGTGGATCATATTCGTACTGCAGTTTTTCAATAATGGCATCGATTTCAGGATTTGCAAAACCGATCGCATTGGAAGATCCTTTTTCTTTTGCACCTTTGGAATACCAGATTTGCTTAGGATCTTCCGGCGGAGTCCCTAAAGACCAGCTCAGGCAAATGGCATCAAAGCTCTTGTCTTCAAAAGCAGCTGATAAGTCCGCTATATCTACGCCGTTCAAATTGCAAAGGATGCCTATTTCTTTTAAAGTTGTCGCAATATACTCGCAAATGGCCTTGAGGATGGGGTTTTTGACAAAGTAAGTCAAGCTGAAGCGAAAGGGCACCTTTTGCCCATTGATCACCTTGTCAAGGGTACCAGAACCCGTACTATCATACCAGCCCTCTTCTTCCAAAAGCGAGCGGGCTTTTTGCAGGTTAAACGGCCACTCAGCAATGGAACTGTCATATGCCGAAGAATTTCTGAAAAATGTCCCATTGATTTGCACCCCCATGCCATTGAGATATTCTTGGATAATGCGTTGGCGGTCAATCGCCATAGTCAAAGCCTGCCGCACTTTTTTGGTTTTAAAGTAAGGCTTGGCTTCATTCCAGCCAACATAGGTGTAGAGGCGCGGCAGATAATCTAAACGCTTGACTCCATAACCCTGCTTAGCCTGTTCCTGGTAACTTGCTGATTGCAAAAAGCTCTCTAACTCAATCAATTGATCAGGCTGCACTCCATAGGTGTCTATCTTCCTAGCTTGAAAGTCCGCCCATATTGCCGTTGGGGCATCTTTAAATTCGACAATCATTTCATTAACAAGAACCCCTAAAGGAAAGTAATAGTTCGGATTGCGCCGAAATTTGATCTGCCTTTCCGTCATGCCTTGAAATAGCCAAGGTCCGCAGCTGATGATGATATTCTTAGCCCAATGCTGGGAAAAGTTCTGAGCCCAAACTGAATTGGTTCGATATGTACTGGGATTGGAGTCCTCATCGATAATCTTTTTGCCATCGGGAAAATACTGGTAGACGAATGAAGCTAAAGGCCGCATACCTCCGGTCAGCTGCTTAGCGATATATTTAACTTTGGGGACTTTTGTTCCATTGCTTTCGAGGATTTCCTCTGCTTTCCAGCGCACTACAAAAGTTAAAGGATCGATCACTTCAATTGCTTCAATATCCCCATAATAAGTGCGCAAAGCCACCGCTCCGGCTTCTTCCACATAGGGATTCATCATAGCATCCCAATGAAACTTAAAATCATGGGCGGTCACGGGATGCTTGCGCAAAAAATGAGGCGCCAGAGAAATTTCTTGGGCAAATAATTCAGGATTAAGAGGCTCCCAATATACCCCTTCGCGTAAATGCACCCAAAATTCAGTGCCCTTAGAATTTTTTCCTGGTCGCGCTTCCATTTTAATTGCCATGTCCGGAGACAACGTCTCATATTTGCCAAATTGTTGTTTAGCAACAGAAACGGTGCATTGGTCTATCCAATTTGCAACTTGAGCCCAATTGCTGAAAGGATGAAGGTTATCAGGTTTGCCTATGGTGTCTCCATGCAAAACTCCGGATGGTTTAAAATGGCTTCCCAAAAGCTTTGGCAAAGTCTCTGCATAAAATGAATCTTCTTCCAGCAAATTAGGCAGAGCGGGGTCGATGTGCGGGCGCTTGCCAAAAGCTGAACGGGCTGCACGAAGGGTTTCTGCTTTAGGGGATGCTGATAGTTCATCCTCAGAGGCATTCCTGGGGGTTTGAGCTTGCCGGAACTCCTCCACGACAGCTTTTAATACATCTTCCCGTATTTTTTCCGTATCGGAGCGCAAGCCAAAAATATCATTTTTTAAAGCAGCGATGTCGAATCTTAAAAACTTGACATCTTCTTCTAATAATACTGAAGACCAATAAAGCATACCCATAAAGGCGAATAATCCTAAGCCTAGGATAAAACGAAAAATATAAAGACCTATAGGTTCTTTATTCATGCGGTTGATTGTCCTTCAGATTCATTCGCCTTAGAATTAAGGTTATAAACATACCTCTTAAAATAGCAATCTTTTCTTTAAAGAAGAAATGATCATAATAGGGTCAAGGATAAGGAAAATTATGTTTTTTCTACATTAATGCCTTAGCATTAAGGAGTTAGATATGACGACATTAGATTCTATATTCTCGGTGGATACAACCGTTCACATTTTGGATACTGAAATCAAAGAAGATCAGTTGCAAAACAATGATACTATTCAAGAGTATGCTGATCGCGTTAACCAACTTGCCACTCATATTCTGGAAAATGTGATGGCTGCAGCTCAGGAAGGGAAGCTGGAGACTATTTATAATAAGAAAAAGTCTATATTGGAGTTGAAATATTTTAATAATTGGCATGGGATTCCTAAAAACCGTTATTATGCTCTGGCCACACAATTATTAAACAAAATTTGCGGCATCTCTACAAGCAATCTTGACCGATCGGAAATAACCTTGTCATGGTATCCTCCCAACCCTCATATTTTTCCAACGCTTTTGCCCATCTTTCCTCAAGACCCTCAAAAACTAAATAATTGGCGAAAACAAGGTAAATTCTGCGACGCCTCCTTCACAATAAAAAATGTCAACTTTCCTATCCACACCATAATTTTGGGGTTGCGAAGCTCAGTATTTGAGAAAATGTTTTTCATGGATTTGAAGAAAGACAAGGTCAAGAGTCCCATAAATTTTGGCCATCCGAATACCACTCCCCAAGGATTCGAATTATTTCTAGAGTATATTTACACTGAAAAATTAGCTTTTAATAAGCTTTGCTTGGACGACTTAGTGCAGCTTGCGCAATTAGCTGATCTTGCCTTTTTGATTGCTTTAAGGGCCGAATGCCTTCGAGAATTAGAAAAAAGACTGTTAAACAATCCCATATCTAACGAGCATTGCAAAGCCATTAGCCAATTAGCTGATTTAATTAACGAACCCTCACTGCATAAGTTAACTCAAATTTGTAAAAATCCGAACTAACACTGAACGAACATTCTATTCATAAGGTTTTTTTATGAGTATGATGATCAAAAGGTTATTTTTTTCTTTCCTAATTTTAACGGCCGGCTCTTATATCCTTTTGGGGTCTGAAAGTCTTCAATTGGAAAACCCTTATATTAATGCAGAGGCTTGGTCGGCTGTCACCCCCTACCTCTTGCCTGAAAATCATCCTGCAAAGAAAAAGCTTGATGAAATCTTCTCATCTGAAAGGGTAACGTTAAATGTGGATTCCATGAAAAAAGCTGGTTTTAGCTTAACTGAGCATCAAGGACTTGACTGCGTCACTTTGCTGCACCCCGATTTAAAAAAGTATGTCATTAAGGTTTATCCTGATTATATGTCTTTTGTAACAGACTGGCAGAAATGGGTGAGCCGCTGTGAGGGGGCTGAAATTATCCGTGATACTATCCAGGCTCCTGGATATAAATGTATTTTTTCAGTCCCTCATAAATGGATTTATCCTCTTCCTGCGGAGCCGTCTCCGCCTCAAGAACCGGGTTATTGCCGGAAAAATTTCATCCTAATCGCGGAGAAAATGAAAATCTTGGATAAAGCCGACAACCGCAAGAAATATATACAAAAACTTAGGGAATGCCACCTTGATGCAATTTACAGTATTGTGACAGAGCTGGGTTTATCGGACTCCTTGCGCGCTTTCAATCTGCCATGGACTAAAGATCATAAATTAGCGTTTATTGACACGGCGAACTTTCATGACTGGGATCACATAGACTATTACATGTTATTTGAATTTCTAGCTAAACCCATGCGCGTCTATTGGCATAAGCTTCTCAAAAATGAAGGCCCCCAATATTTTAATGCCGACAAAGCATTCGCGGAGCCTCCTGAGATGGAAAGAGAGGGCGAAGCGCCCTAGTACGCTGTCAAACCTAAATTGATATTTAAACGTTCACGAAGCTCTCAGGTTGAACGAGCTCGAGAATTTCATTTTTGCTCATTTTTCTCTCATTTTGTAGCCCATTGCAAGGCGCGAGCGAAGCGAAGACTGCCGCAGCTATGGGCTACAAAATGAGAGAAAAATGAGCAAAAATGACAAAAAATTCCTGCAATCTTTAACCTCAGTAGCTTCCGCGAGGATAAATATCAATTAACCTTTGACAATGTACTAGGCTAACTCATGAATTAGCCTAGCCCTCCTCTGTGCCTCTGTGGTTAAATCTGTGTGACTAACTTGAGAGCTTCCGCGAATGTTTGACCGTGTCTTTAATGCAGTGTCTTTAATGCATAATTGATTTTAATTAATGTTATAATATATAATTTAATTATCACAATTAACAAGCGCCGCCGCTAAATAATGAATATTTTTAATATTAATTTTTAATAACCTTTCTTAATTGGTTAAGATATGATTAACAATGAATCCCCAGTTTCCGGGCAAGAACCTGCTCCCCCTACCCTCATTGGAGTAGGAAAGGAGCACAGACCGTCTGGTGTTGAGGCTGAAGAAGTTTCTCAAATTGCCAGAGAAGCTATAGCGGATAATGGAAAAGGAGTTTCAAAGGGACACATTCGAGATGCAGGACATTTGCGCTTGAATCGGGCTAAATTGCAGCGCGATCTTAAGAATATTCAACAAGCAGAAATAAAATCCCTTCATCCCTTTTTTCATTTTATTCAAAACCTTACCTTTAAACTCAAATTAATCTTCGGCATGATTGGTGAAAAACTGCCAGAAGAAGGGATCAATTCCCGCATTCTTTCTCAGATTGTGAGGGCTGGTCCTGGACAAGCCCAATGTTCTTCATCTATCTTATTGTCTTATACCCATAAATATGTAAAACAGCAAAATGACATAAAGCAAGCCAAAGGAGAGCGTTCGGAAGACGATCAGAAGCTTGAAGAAAATTTAAAAAAGGCTGCCGATTGTTCAGAACAGATAGAAAAACTTCAGCAAAAAGCGAATTTGCGAGCCAATTCTAAAGAGATTCGCTCGCTTGTTAAAAAATTAAAAAGAGAAGTCGATCAATTAGAAGATGGCGAAAAAAAACTTATTCCTGGAGGCTGGCAGCAGGAAGGAGGACAGTTTGCGGATGCTTTATTTGAGATTGAAAAAACAGGAGGCACTTTCAATGTCAAAGTTCTATCACTTAGTGGAGAAAACAAAGACTATTGGAAAGGCGAGAAAAACTTAGAGACGGAAAAAATTAAGTATCTCCCCTTCTTAGAGTTTCGTGAAGTCTCCACACAGCAGCTTCAAGATAGTCTCGAACCCTTAATTCTCATTCAGCTTCCTCAAATTTATCAATTTAAAGGCGCTCAAGATCGAGGATTTTTGGGAGAACGCGTGCAAGCTATCCACCGTCTGATTGCGCATGATGATTCCTCTTCCAATCCACAAGTTTATTTAACTCCTTTAAGGGTCATGCACGCTCTTTACCAAAAAACCCCTCAACCTTCTGCGCAAAACTTTCTTGTCTCTGTCCCTCAGGAACCCAGCTTCTCTAAAACTTTACTGACATATCTCAAATCCATTAACCCTGAACACTATAAATCTGCCAAGCTCGAACTTGAACTCTCGGCTTTCTTTAATTTCATCAATCAAGATACACAGGCGTTTTTGCAAAATCAATCTTTGCGGGATCTCGCTCAAGTCTCCGCCCGCAAAATGATCTTTGAGCTAGAAAAAAATAAAGACGAAATTGGATTGGACGCAGAGTTTTATGACAATACTTTGCGCGATTTAAAAGATATTCTAGAGTTAGCTCAAAAATTAGATCAAAAAACAGGCCTATGGGGGTTGCCTGATCTTACGTTAGCACCGCATGAGCAAACATTCAAGCTGCTGTCTCCCATAAGTCCAAACTCACTTGGCACTCTTCAAACAGAAAAGAAGAAAACACAAGAAGTCTCCTTTATCGACTTGCAAATTCCGGCTGTCGATGCAGATAAGAATGTTGCCCCAGAAGCGGCCCAAGCCTCCCTTGATAGACTCCAAGTACAAATCAAAGTCATTAAGGAACTCTATAAAAAAGAAGACTACGCAGCAATGGAAACGGCCATCTTGGATTTAGCCCGCCAATTGCCTCCTCCTACAGCCCTTGCGCAAAAAACAGATTTTTGGAAAGCAATTTACAATGGGGATAACAGTAATAATTACCAAGCCGCTTTAGCACAAACAAAAGAATGGAATGCTGCCATTTTTGAACTTAGCCAACTTTTATTTGATTCTCAGCAGGCGCAGGCTCCTTCTATTTCCCCCGAAAAAGTAGTGGCAAATGCCAATTTTCTGGCCATTGCCGATCGACTCATGACCTTACAGTCCACGCATACTCAAGATCCGAATCTCTTTCTCTTGCCCAAATTGAGATCCCAAGCCTTTCGTCCTATGGTGTATTTTGATCCTAAAGAAATAAAAGACGTTTTGCGCAACGATCCCTATTTTAGACTGACGTCAGCCAATCAACATGGCCTCGCGCAAGAGCTTCTCAAATATTGGGATGATGCAGAAGCCAACCAACGCCAATTTACCCCTCGGGCGGCCATCAAATTGGATAATTGGAAACATTTTATGCAATACTCCCGCCTTTTATTTAAATGCGGATCGCATGATAAAATCCCTCCTCAAAAAAATCCTGCACTGCAAGCTTATATTACCAATCAAGGAGCAAATGAATATCTTTATCTGATGACTCGTCTTAAGGCTAAATTTCCTGATCAAACAATAAATTGGGCAAGCTTTAAAAAAGTGTTTAAAGAGATTGAAGTTTCACCCGATGGTTCAAATATTTTACCTCCTGAAGTCATTCAACAACGCAAAATGCATCTGATGATGAAAGGTTCGCTTGCCCACCAACATGCCTTTACCATTGATAGTTCTATGGAATTTCTCGAGGCTGGCAGCCGCATGGTAAAAGAGGCCGGCGGCAATGTCAATACGCTTTCGCTTCAGGAAATGTGGCAACGCTTATGGAAAATTCAAGATGAAAAGGCGCAAGGAAAGTTTCGAACCAATCGCCCAGGAATAGATGCAAAAACAAAAGACCGGGCTCATATTCAATGGCATATAAACGATAGCGGTAAGATCTTTCTTCACCCAAGCGGAGTTCGGTTTGATCTCAAAGCCTACGCTGACTGGAAAAAATGGCATAATGATCAAGAGTTCTATAAAGAAAATGGAAAACATTTAGATGGCTATACAGATGCCGCGATTGTCCAGTTTGAGTTAGGAGTCAAAAATGAGGGCCAGCGGATTCTAACCCAGCAAACCATCATGAACCAGGCGCGTTCGAAAGAAGAAAAAATCTTAAGAAGCATCCAAACCGGCGCTTCCCGGCTGGAGCAAACTTTTGCCGCATTTTCCGAACATCCGGAACTTCTGAATTCGACTTCTAAGCAGCGACTCTTTGAACTGAATATTTTTAAACAAGGCGAATTATTGCAAAAAATTAACGAACAGCCAGCTTTCGCACGTGAACTATTAAATTTTGCGAAAAATAATTTAGAACTGGCTCGAGGGACCAGAGATATCCAACGCGCTTTATTTTTTATTGAATTGCAGAATAATTTTAAAGAATACACGGAATTGTCCGATTTGCCTGAAAATGAAAAGCAGCAGATTTTAAATGAGTTTCCCCCTTTAAATGACTATGAGCAGATTTTAAACATTTGCGTCAATGATCAGGAAAAACGGGCTGTTTATGGCGGCCGCTTAGTCCATTACCTCCATCAAATCGAACAAGGAACCTTGAAACTTGAGCAATTGACTGAAAATGAGCGCTATCAAATATTGAATGAAATTCTCAAAGGGTATTTCCTACATAAAAGTTTAAGCACCGGCAAAGCTGGCCAGAATCCGGAAACCAATAGGCAAATCCAATCTTTGATGATTAGGGTCAAGCCTTACATAAAGGAAATGCTAAGCGATAAAGACCGCTCTCATGCACTATTTCAGGATCTTTCCCAGCTTTTAAAAGTTCCCTTAGGCGCAGATCCCATTCGCGGTCAATTTCCACGTTTCAGCGTAGGTAAGCAAACGGTGGATTTGGAAAAAGGGTTGATTTTTTCAGGCAATAAAGCCAATGGCCTATTGCCAAACGAGATTTTAGAACATGAAATGATTCAGCGTCTTTTTAAGGATAAGAAGACAGGCGGACTCACTTTAAGCGGCGAGGCCCAACTTGAATTTAAAATCGACCCTAAAACAGGGACAGAAGTCATTGTCTATACTTTTAAGCAGCAGCCGAACTTGCGTTTGATCAAAGGAATTGGACAAGATCTCATCATTCAAATGAAAATGCATGGCTCCCCCCAAGCTGGTTGGACTCGCGAGAAATGGTTTGAATTGACGCCTTTTCAAGATCCCCGAAAAACAGGCGGAGAAAACCATGAACATCAGCTGCCTGGGGAAATGTCCGATTTAGTCTTAGGCCGCTTTGTATGGCGGGAGCTTCAACACCCTTCGCATTTCATTGTCAAAGATGAAAGCAATGAAAGTTATTTGTATGATATTCAGCTAAAACAGATTGAAGACAGATGGCAATTAAAGAAAGTCAAGCGTTTTAAAGATGATCTGGTTCTTGTTAATCCTTGGAATGCCCGGAAACAATTAGGCTCTTTAACTGCCATAGAAGATCCTGCCCACATCAAAGTGTGGGCCACAGCTTCTCAAAAAATCAGTGAATTTGAGTTCCCACGTATTAAAATGCCTGATGGCACCGCATTAGCCTATCGCACAAGACGAGGTCTGCAAAAGGGCCAGGCGATCACTGTGCTTGAATCCGTTCAAGCAAACGACTTTATCATGCCTTTCCAGCCCCCTCCTTTAACAAGCCGAGCTCCTAAACACAATTTAGGCATTGAATTGCTGCCGCACATGTTTAAGGATTTCCAACTGCTTGTGAATTCCAAAACGGGAGCAAAAAAAGTTCTGATCCCGCTTCAGGAATTGACCCGAGGAGAAGTGTCTGCAGCCCAAGCAAAGTATGCCAACTGGTCTGATCAAACCAAGCTAGACCATCGCGCTCAATCCTGGAATACCCAGTCTTTATTAGAATTTGAAATCGACTCCGTTAAAACCGCATTGAAAACCGATAATAAGCAAGCCAATCTCTTTTTAAGCTATCTCTTTTTTGCCAATAAAAGCTATGAACAGGCTCTGGAATATTTAAATGCAAGTGAAACGTCGTTAGCCTTGTCTCCTTCCCATCGTAACCTTTATGACTGGATAGAGAAATGGCCGGATGCAACCCCGGAAGGGATAGCTTTCAAATTAAAAGCAGCCCTTGCTTTAAAAGCGCACCAATATAAACAAGAAACAAGTGCAGGATCGCAAGAACAGGAGCTCCTTGCTACCGGCCGATTATCAGATTTATTTAAAGCCTATGAAAAAAATGCCTCTCAATTGCCGGATGCCCTAAAACTTACCGATAAGGAATTGGATTTGCATCATCGTATTGTCCACCAAACATACTTACCGGCTTTATCCCCGATCCCCCTTAAAAAACCGACTCTTCCTATTCCAGCCACAGCTTGGGAATTATCCGCTGAAGGAGATCATGATCGGATAACCCCCCAGTTGCTAGCCAGAGTTCTATTTATTGAAATGAGAGGCAGCACATTGCCGCAGGATGAATTTCCATTGACATCAGAAAAACCCTTTATTCAAGGATTCCGAGTTTTATATGAATCTATTCTTAAGGCAAATCCTGGCTCCGAAGAATATCGCCGGCTCACATCCCTTGTAGAACTTGCTCAACTTAACTCTCCAGTAGCCAGGAGTGCACAACGCCTTCTTAAAGGAGTGGTGCATTTGAAGGAGCGCATTAGCGAGATGGATGCTGATCAACAGCAAAAGACGCTGGCCCTGCTTGCTTTCCCTGATAAATTTAGTCAGCCTTATTTTAAGTTTTCAAGGTTAACCGCGCTATCTTCAAGCGATGCAAACTTTCAAAAATTAGAGGATTTTTTAGACAATTTAGATAAAACTTTAGGAAATGCAAAAGAATCCCCCGACTCAAAAGCCGGCCCTCAAATAGACAAAAAAGATAAATTGGCAGATCTTCCCAAACAAGAGCATGAGTTTGATCCCAATGGATTAGAGATAAAACCTGATTTCCGCGAGAAGACGCATCTTTTTCAAGCAAAGCATGCGCTTAAGAAGCAAGGAGTCGAATTAGCTGGGCTTTCCCCGGAAAAAGCCCTGAATGAATTGCGAAAAGTTCGCAAGCTGGACCAACTGGCTCAAGACCGCCGCGTGGCTGAACTTGGCCATCGCCGCGCTCAATTAGACAATTATTTGCAAGCCAACCCTGTGGAGCCCGTTAAATCCGTAAAAGAATTGGAAAAGGTAGTGCTCGGCCAGCCCGAGAATGTCCTGCACTATGAACGTCCGATGGAAGACTTTTTTGAAGTTCGCACGGTCGCACGCGACGCCAAGGAATTGGCAGAACAAGTTGAGAAAACTACTCGATTTTTCAATACCTATACGGCTAAAGATGCTGAGGCGCCAAGCGTACAGCGCTTAACGGAAAAATATCAGACAGACACCAAGGCCTTTATTGAACAGCAAAAAGTGGAAGAAATTAAGTTTCGGCGGAATGGCAATGTAGCCGAACTTAAGAAGACCGTTGAAGATAAGCTCAAAGAAGTTTCGAAAAGCAGAGCAAAGGCGGAAGCCCAAATCCTGTCTCTTCTTAAACCGCAACGCCGCCTTCCTGTTGCTCAAGAAGTGCTTTCCCATCATTTTAAAGCTGTTCCACAACGCCTCATCGGCCTTTATGTCGACCGTCGGATGGAAGATGTCAATACCCTGATGGGATTAAATTTAACTAAACCGCAAATTCAAGCCTTAGACGGACTCGTTAAAGACTGGATGGCAGCAGCCATCCAGGAAAGAATGGTTGTAAAGGCCTTGGATCAGTTGCGGGATATCCCTTCGCCTTCTAAAGCTTCTCCAGAAGTTGTGCAGGAGCTCTACCAAGCTTTAGCGCCTAAGCGCTTTTTTAGCCTGGATGACCACAGCCCTGATAGCCATTGCCGCGAATTGTTGTCTATTGAATTTGCAACAGGATTCATCCTGCGAGCTAATCAGATAGAAACAATCCATGCCATGTTAAAAGATCCCAATCAAGTTAAACAGCTGGGAATGGGGCAAGGAAAATCTTCTGTCATTCTTCCCATGCTGCTTCATCGCTTAGCTGATGGCCAACGTTTGGCAATTGGCGTCCTGCCCGAATGGTTATACGAAATTGTGTCCGGGGATTTGGATAAAAGTTCTCGGGCCCTCTTTGGGCAAGACATCTTCAAATTTGAATTTGACCGTAATACCACCATGGACCGGGAATGGCTGCTAAATCAATATACCATGCTTGCAGGAGCGATCAAAGAGCACAATGCAGTGGTGACAACCAAAACCTTCCTATTGAGTTTTCGTAATAAATTTCTCGAAATGCAAGCAGATCTTGAGCATGCGACCGATTATGAACAAGCTGTTTTAAATGAGAAATTAGGTTTAATGGCCAATATCCTCACTTTGTTCAAAGAACGAGGCGCTGCGATTGCCGATGAGGTCGATACGATTCTCGATATCCGACAAGAGCTCAACTATGCGATCGGATTGCCAGTCAAAATGGATCCTAAGAAATGGCAGATGGGCTTGCAGCTTTACAGAAAAATTCTCGCCTCGCCAGCCTTGAAAGCCTATGCCGATAAATTGCGCAAAAATGAACAAGGCTTATTTACCGCCGACGACATAGCAAATGTTCAAATGAAAGTCGGAGCTGAATTTTATGAGCATTGGAAAACCAACTTATTGGTCGACGGGCAAGCCGTGCCTATGGGGTTATTTTGCAGGTATTTGCAAGGGAAAACAGATTTAGGAGTCCCCTTAAAAGATCGGATGCCTCCTTTCATGCAGGCGTTGAAAGACAAAAATTCGGAGCTTTATCAGGATATTGGGCTATTGCGGCAATATCTTACGCAAACTTTGCCTACGACCCTTTCCCATAGCGGAAATGTCCACTACGGCCGCGCGTCCGATGGAGAAAATACGATTCCCTATAAAGCGAATAATACCCCTAGCGCAGCCGAGTTTGGCGAGGAATTTGAGCGCATTGGACACTTTGTCCAAGATTATGTTCAAAATGGCTTAAGCGAGATCCAAATTCAAGCCTGGGTCAATGCGTTATTAACCCAAATCAGCTCTGAAATGTATGAACATATGACTGAAACAGGCTCCATGGGAAGTTTTGAGGAAACACCTTCTTATCGAAAATTTCACAAGGAATTCCCCTCCATTGATCTCACACAGGCTAGCCAAGATCCTGCGATTTTGGCAAACTTCTTAAACCAATTGAACCAGAATGATGAAACAAAGCTTAACTTTCTCCAAACGTGGATCTTTCCCTCGTTGGAAATGGCCAATCGCCAAGTCAGTTCAAATGCCCATGATTTGGTGAATTTAGTGGGCAGCTTTAGCGGCTTTACCGGTACGCCCTGGAATGTGGATACTTATCACACCAAAATTAACGCTCAAAACGCACAAGCGGTGGGAACGGATGGTAAAACGGTTGAATTGCTGACACGCATGTTTGAGGCAGGAGATCTCAGCATCCGTACAGTAAATTTAGACGCTGAACAGCCGTTGGCTTCCATTTTGGCCGCCGTCCCTGAATTTATGGACCGTTATGATTCGCTTATTGATGCAGGCTATTATCTCAAGGGAGTTGATAGCCAAGATGTTGCCGCAAAACTAAGCCAGAATAAAAAGACAAATAAAAGGGCTCTAGTTTACGTGACGACAGAGAATGCAAAGGTCATTCAAACCTTAGGAAAAGATGATGCCCAACCTTTGCAAAATCGCAAAGATATCCAAATGCAGGAACGTATCACTTACTATGATCAGGCACATACCATTGGGACGGATATTCCCCATGCGCAAACAGCTCGCGCCGCTTTGACGGTAGGAGAGAAAATGTATGCGAAAGATTTCTTTCAGGCTTTATGGCGTATGCGTAAAATTGACAAAGGGCAAAAAGTTGATTTAATTCTTTCTGAGGATGTGAAAAAGCTTGTAAAGGCAGCCCGCAGTCCGGCACACCCCAATCGCGAGTCGGATGTCATCACCGTCCAGGATGTCATTCTTTTCTGCATTAAAAATCAGGCTGAACGGGAAGCTGAGGATAATTTGCGTGCCGAACGCCAAAAGATGATGGGCCTTGTGCCCAATGCGATGTTTTGGCAGCTCGTTGAGGCAAGCCGCGGCGGTGAAACTCCCGCCCGGTTACTGATTGAATCCAAAGAAGGTTTTAACGCGAAGAAAACCTTATTTAAAACGTATAAACAATTCCTCTTGAAGGCCTTATCCAGTGATTATGATGCTTTAGCTGCCGTAGCGTCGCCTGAAGCGTCGCATAAGGTTTTAAATGACTTGCGCGATCAACTGATCCTGACTTTTGAAAACGTAAAAGACAGCCTCAACTTAAAGGTCGCAAATGCACATTTTAAAGGGGAACTGGGCGAAGCGATCGAACAATTAAAAAATCATCGCTTGCTTGATGCCAATAAATTGCCGGAAGAAACCGAAGGATTGTTTAGCGACGCGAAAGATTCACACGTTCAAACGCAACGCCAACAGCAACAGCAAATCAGTGTGGAAGCGCAGGGAGGTATTATTCCGCCGGATCCAATGGAAGTATGGAATACTTGGAATGTCGATCATTTACAAGAGCTTTGGGATGTTTCTAAAAACATGGGACAGGCGAAGAGCGGAGTGCCTTTCTTGGATGACGAGGTTAGATTTACACCTAATTTTTCTCCTGAAAATGCCAGCACGCAAGGATTATCTTTAACGGATCGGCTTCTAGGCCCTAAATGCATTCCTGTTGCGCAAATTTTAGTGATGCAAGATACGCGCAGCGGTGAATGGCGTACAGTTTTGCTTGATATTAAAGACTATGAAGATGTCGTTGCCAAGTTGATGAAACTCTCTCCGGAACAACCTTTTAAAGCAGCCATTTTTGATGTCCGCCCCCAAAAAGGAACTTTGCTTTTGCGCAGTACGGCAGCGTTGCATGGGAATCCTTGGGATGAACAAGAGATGCAGACCATAACGGAGAAATTGGTAAAAATCAAGGTTTTCAATCGTCAAGTCAACTTCTTTGACCGCCGAGAGGTCAATGCGTTGAAAAAGTGGGTCAGCGCAGATCCAAAAGGCCTTAAAGAATACTTTGAGACCAAAATTCTGACACCTTCATTGCAAAGCGCTTATTTAACCAGCACGTTAGCCAAAACTTTTAGTCACTCCATAAGCGAATAAACAGTGTTTGAAAAACAGTTCTTTGGTTATAATAATCGGAAGCTTTTTTAACTCATAGACTATGGCCATGAAATGATTTGTTTTACTCTATGTCCAACAGCAGATCTTGAAAATTGCTGGGAACTTCTAAGCAATGCCGGCTTCACGCTATTGTATAGTTCTGAAGACCCCTCTGGAAACAAAGAAATTTACGCCGATTATGAAGGCCCTTTAAATGAAATCCAGGAAAAATTTCCTTTTATCGAAAAGATTGCCATAGCTTCTTTGGGTGATATTGACTGGACTCAGCAATGGGCTCTTCATGGTGCAGACTTTCGCGACGGTTATGTGCATGTCCAGTTGTCCGATTGTGGATGCGACTCTGAAATCCTTTTAAAGCCTGGTCCAGGTTTTGGCGATCTTTCCCATCCGACAACAAATCTTGTGTTGAACAGTCTGAAGGACATAGTAAAGGGCAGGCACGTCCTCGACGTAGGCTGTGGAAGCGGCATCTTGAGTTTGGCAGCAGCAGCTTTAGGTGCAATTTCTTCACATGGCATCGATATAGACCCGGAAGCGATTTTACATGCTCGGGAAAATGCCTTGATTAATCAATTCCAGCAAGCAACTTTTGGCATAGCTTCCGAGTACCTTCCCTCAACGGAAAAGCCATTAGTTATTTTAATGAATATGATTTTGACAGAGCAAGTAGAGGCATGGAAGGCCCTACACACTATCCAAGGACTTCCAATGATTATCCTCACATCCGGGATCCTTAAAGAAGGACGGACGGCATATTTAGAGCAGGCAAGAAAATGGGGATGGGAGCTGAAAAGCGAAAGCGAATTGCAAGGATGGCTAGGGTTTCATTTTACAGCTAGTACACTGTCAAGCGTCAATTGATATTTATCCGTAACCGCGAATGCGGTGAAAGCATGTAGCCCCAGACGTAAGTCTGGGGTAGTAGTATATGAGATTAAGCCGCGAACGCGGCGGCAGGGGCCAACGATGGTGGCAACATGGCGCTCCTCACCTCGCTGCCGCCGCATTCGCGGCTTAATCTCATGTAATATTACCCCAGACTTACGTCTGGGGCTACATGCTTTCACCGCATTCGCGGTTACGGCTGTTTGTCCAACAACTCCAAGAAAAAGGAATTCATATATTTTCCCTAGGATCTTTCCATTTTATGCATAAAACAGCCATATCATCCGATGGTCTAATAGAACCAATAAAAAGATTAACATCTTGGAAAATCATTTCGATAAAGTTATCTAAAAGTGCGATCGTGTTTTTTCTTAAAGACGATTCCAATCCATTAAAGCCGAAAACCTCCCCTTGACTGTTTATCCCTTCAATAATCCCATCCGTATATAAAACTAAACAATCGTTATTTTTTAACGAGAAGAATTCTTCACTAAAACCTATGTGGAACAACTCCATGTTTTTGTCTGAGATCCCTAACGGAATGCCTGTCTGCGGCTGCATTTTTATTACAGATTGATCTTGTCTGATAATATATGGAGGAGTATGGGCGGCATTGCAATAAGAAAGGCCGCCAGTTTCGACATCTAAAATGGCATAAAAAGCCCTTGCAAACATACAAGATTCGGATTTTTCAGCTTTTAAGGCCAGAAACCTATTAGTCTCTACGAGCGTCTCCGCCGCTGTTTGCGATTTCAGCGCTACAAAATGCAATAGGGTTTTACACATACTCATGTACAATGCAGCAGGAATTCCTTTTCCTGAGACATCTGCAATAACGAAACCTATTCTTTTTTCATCAATCTTAAAAAAATCAAAGAAGTCTCCGCCGATGTTCGCGGCTGGAAGAATTTTGCCATTCACTTTTAAGTTGGGATAGGGAGTCGAGAAATTGTTAGGTATCAGGGATTGCTGCATTCCAGCAGCTAGGGCAAGTCCGGCTTCCAATGCACGCGAAGATTGCTGATCTTGTCTAGCTTTGGATAATGCTGCATATTGCTCCATCATTTTGCGAATAGTAACTTCCAATTCCTTAAAATTAATGGGCTTGGTGATAAAATCCGAAGCTCCTCTATTCATAGCAAGTCTAAGGTTTACCAAATCTCCGTAAGCTGATACAACCACGGCTTTGTATAATCGATTCAATTCCGGCAGATGTGTTAACAAGGTCAAGCCATCCATCTCAGGCATATTGATATCTGTGAGTATGATGGAAATGTCCTGATTTTGCTTCAGCATATTTAATGCGGCCACACCATTTTGAGCAAAAAGAAAAGTAAATTCGTCCTCTTTGATTTGCTTTCTGAATCTTTGTTTGATTAGATATTCAAGATCCTGTTCATCATCAACTACAAGAATTTTTGCACTCATTAGATTAATTTTATCGTTTGTAGGGCACGTTAAAGTTAAGGGCACAAAGAAATAATTTGACTGCTTCAACAGTATGTTCACTCTGCTTAAACAGTCAAGTTTTTTCTGTGCGCCCCCTGACTGGACGTCTAATAATAAAATCTGCAAATTCACCAAACTCGGAGTTTACAGAAAATTCTTTTCTTTAAATGCAGAATATATACATTAAATTAAACTGTAGATTTTTTAGCGCCTATCCAGAACGGCCAAAGTTAGGCGTGTAAGAGAGATCAACCGGCTTTCTGAATCTAGGATTTTAATTTCCCAAACATGGATTTTTTTGCCAAGATTAACAGGTGTGGCAGTTCCATATACAAATCCTGATTTTGCCATGCGAATGTGGCTCGTATTGATATCTAAACCCACACAATAGTATTTCTCCGGATCGACACAACCGTTAGAAGCTATGCTCCCCACTGTTTCAGCTAAAACGCAGGATGCCCCTCCATGCATGATTCCCATTGGCTGTTTAGTTCGAGAGTCTACCGGCATTTTTGCTGTCAAATAATTGTCCCCCATTTCCACTATTTCAATGCCAAGATGCTCACTCATCGTATTTTTTCCCCGTTCATTCATCTCCTCTAAATTTGCTCGAACATGCCAAATGCCCATGTTACCCCCTTTTTTAAACTTTTGATTTCTAGTAGGTCATGAGGTCTGAAATTAATCTTCTCTTGAAATTAATACTAAAACTTTCTACACATGAAACCAATTGATTTTCGCAGTGCTCAAAGCAAATAATACAGGGTAAAAATGGCTGAACCGCAAAACAATAACCCAAAAGCCTCCGTCTCCGCCTCTGCAACTCCTCAAGAAAGCTTAGCAAATCACCACAACAATTCCAAGAAATCAAAAATTTTATGGATAGTAACCATTTTAATCCTCGTAATAGGGCTTGGCTGGTTTTGCTATTGGTTTTTTTATTCTCAATATCATGAATATACCGATGACGCCTATGCCAATGGCAACATGATCACCATCAACTCAGCAATTCCAGGTGGAGTCCAAGCTTTTTATGTTGATAATACTGACTTAGTAAAAGAAGGCCAATTATTAGTGCAGCTAGACACAACGGACTATCAAGTAGCCTACGAAAAAGAATTGGCCTCGCTTGCAAATGTCGTGTTGCAAGTGAGGCAGATTTACAATAATGTCTTGGTCAGCCGCACCACTGTAAAAAATAAGCAGACAGTATTAAGTAGGGCCAACTTCGATTATGAAAACCGTCGGCATTTGATAAAGACCGATGCTATATCAAATGAAGATTTTGTTCATGCCAAGGATGAACACTCGATAGCCGAACTAGATGTTAAGCTCGCTGAATATCAGCTGCAAACTGCCCTTGATTTAGCCGGAAATACTTCCATTGAAAACCATCCCCTCATCGAACAGCAAAAAGCCAACGTCCGCAAAGCGTATTATAACCTATACCATTGCTCTATCTACGCCCCTGCTACAGGTTATATTGCCCAGCGCTCTGTCGAAGTAGGACAATGGATCGACTCAACGGTCAAATTAATGGCTGTTATCCCTGCCGACTATGTTTGGGTAGATGCCAATTTTAAAGAAACCCAACTTACTTATATGCGCATCGGCCAGCCGGCAAAAGTATGGTTTGATTTATATGGCTCACATGTCGAGATGGAAGGAAAAGTCCTTGGAATTGCCTCAGGAACAGGCAGCGTTTTTTCTATCATCCCTCCTCAAAATGCCACAGGAAACTGGATTAAAATTGTGCAGCGCCTGCCGGTGAGAATTGGCCTTGACCCCGAAAAAGTAAAGCAATATCCAACTAGGCTAGGAATTTCCGCAGAGGTGAGCGTGAATATCACCAACCAAGATCTGCCTCGATTTGCGTTAGTCCCCCCAACAAAACCCATTGCATCTACCTATATTTTTGATATCCATTTGGAAAAAATCAATCAAATCATTGACAAAGTCATTCTTGAGAACCTGAAGAAGGAATCACCCTAAGAGTTGCAAATGGAAAAAGGTGTAAAACTGATTCTACTGACTTTAGCCATAGGGTTAGGCACTTTTATCCAAATTTTGGACACCTCAATTGCTAACGTCGCTTTGCCTTATATTGCAGGAAACTTAAATGTTAGCGCCGACCAAGGCACATGGGTGATTACTTCCTTTGCGGCTAGCAACGCGATTGTTTTGCCCTTGACAGGCTGGCTATCAGATTATTTTGGACGTGTCCGTCTGTTTGTATGGTCAGTTTTACTCTTTGCCCTTGCTTCATTTATATGCGGACTGTCTACAAGCCTGAGTATGTTAGTGTTTTTTCGGGTAATCCAAGGGGCTGTAGCAGGAGCTCTTATTCCCCTTTCCCAAAGCTTATTAATAATCAGCACTCCTCAAGAGCATCAAGGAGTGGCTTTAGGTTTTTGGTCCATGATCGTAATTGTCGCCCCTGTTTTAGGCCCAATCGTAGGAGGCTATATCACTGAAACCTATTCCTGGCCATGGATTTTTTACATTAATGTTCCGATAGGCTTATTTTCGGCATCGGTAACCTGGTATATTCTAAAAAATCGAGATAGCAAAATTGTGCGTAACCCCATCGACTGGCTAGGGCTTTTCTTGTTAACAGTGGGTGTGGGTTCAATGCAAATCATGCTGGATAAGGGCAAAGATTTGGACTGGTTCGAATCCAATGTAATTATCGCTTTAACTATTGTTTCAGTGATTTCTTTAATATATTTTAGCATTTGGACTTATTATCAAAAGTTTCCAATTGTAGATTTTTCATTTTATAAAAATCGCAATTTTGCATTAGGCTCTTTGGCAGTCACGTTAGGTTTTATGATCTATTTTGGAAGTACAGTGACAATTCCTTTGTGGCTACAAACTCAGCAAAATTATACTGCCTATTGGGCTGGACTTGCTGTAGCACCCATTGGGATCGCCTCTTTCCTGTTTTCGCCTTTTATTGGAAAACACATGCATCGCATTGACTTGCGCTATTTAGGAATCTTGAGCTTTTTGCTCTTCGCTTGCGGCTTTTTCTATCAAGCTAATTTCACTCCTCAAATATCATTGCGTGTGGTCATGTTGGCTCGGCTTTTTCAGGGGTTTGGAATATTATTTTTCTTTTTGCCCCTCATTCAACTGTCTTTAGGCGACATCCCACAGGAAAGACTAGCAAGCGCTACAGGCTTATATCATTTTATTCGGATTTTAGTTGGCAGTGGTTTTGGCACTTCGCTCTCAATCGAATTATGGACGCGGCGGGAGATTTTCCACCATGCTCGGCTAGCAGAAACCATAAACGATTATATGCCGGACATCACGCAGTTTTATAGATCTTTGATGCATCAAAATCATTTTTCGAGAGAAGTCATCAACAATCTCCTGGACAGGCAAGTGGAACAGCAGGCTTTTATGTTGTCTACTAACGATTTATCCTGGCTAGGCGCCTGGCTGCTGCTTCTCATGATTCCTTTGGTACTTCTATGCAAAAAGGTTAAACCTACTCAGGAAATCGGCGCCGGACAGCACCACTAAATGGCGCCAGTTTTGAATAAGCGAAGTATTTCTGAGGCCCCTCGCAAGCTTGGGGCCTCAGAAATACTTCGCTTATTCAAAACTGGCTTAAATGACATTTTGAGCAATAATCCTGCTCAATAAAGCCTGTTTTTCATTTCTCATCTCGCACTCCCAATTTTGAGTCGCCCTACGGGCTCTGGCTCTTCTTATGTCCTCCCACAGCTCCTTGCGTCGCTGTGGGCTAATTAACAGACGCCCTAGACGGGCTTAAGGCTGTGCAAAACAATTGAGGAGTATAGTTTAAATATTGAATCGAGTCTAATCTGGAGTGTGGGCAGCCCTAAGCCCGTCTAGGGCGTCTGTTAACTAGCCCACAGCGACGCAAGGAGCTGTGGGAAGGCGTAAGAAGAGCCAGAGCCCGTAGGGCGACTCAAAATCGGGAGTGCAGCTTCTGGAGGCGTTTAAATATCAATTTATGTTTGACAGTGTACTAGTACACTGTCAAGCGAGGGGTCTCAGAAATACTTCGCTTATTCAATGTTCGATTTGGCTGTCCGCTTTTAGTTTATTAATAATTCGAATTTTTACAATGTCGAGTCACTAACTCTTACAAAGAATTCTATCAAGTTATTACTTTAATAAAAGTTATTTGCAAATTAAAATGTCATGTGGTACACATGATCCTCCTGTTCTTAAAAAAAAATGTGAGCTGAATATGCGAAGATTAGCAATCCTTTTGATTTTTTTAGTTTCTCCTCTTTTTGCGGAAGACAACCGATTCACACCCGAGTGTGCAGCGCAGACACTTGTGGATTTAGATGGCGAACCAACAGCTGTTGTCAATGGATTAGTTAATGCCATCACGGGAGATCTAGTTGAAACCCAGGTAGATGCCATTATTCCCGGCGCAGACCCGCTCATTTTGCAACGCCTCTATCTCAGCAGCGATATGGGAACTAATCCTTTTGGAGTAGCGTGGAGCCTCAATCATTTTGCCGAGCTTCAGGTTCAGATTGATAAAGATGCGCGCGGAGGTCAGTATTTGTATGCCTTTTTAAAAGGGGCGGGGGCTAAAATACTTTTCGAATCTTTGCACATTTTTAAAGACAATGATCAAACTGCCGATTTGAAAATTGATACTAGATTGTTGTCTAAGGGGGTCACCAATACTTGTTCCGGGATCATTCGCGCGGCAACAAACCTTAAAAACCATTCCATGAGAATCAATGTAAAGCAATCCCAAATTCCTTTGGTAACCGGATCAGGAGCAGTTCACACATTTGATCTCTTTGACGCAAATCAGATCAAGTTCCACAAAACCTCGGAAAGCAAACCTAACGGCAACCGCCTTTTATACGAGTATGGAAAGAAATTCGAACCTCGCCGCGTTAAATCCATCAACAGGGCGGGAGTCGAAACCGGTTCTTTTTCAATTAGCTACCCCACGGATAAAGAGTTCAAGAAAAATCCTTTCATAAATGTGAATACAAGCGATGGCCGCACAATCACCTATCGGTATGAAATACTCAAAAATAAAAAGGACGCAAAACACGCTTATTTAAGCGAGGTAATCCGCCCTGACGCGCCTACAGAAAAATATACTTACGAACGAGGCGACAATGAAGGCTTTCAACAAATCATCCGAAAAGAGCTCCCAAAAGGACGTTTTTTAGAAATCGATTATTATCATAAGGGAAAAAATCTAGTTGACGGCACAACCCTCAATCTCAAATCCAAAGATGAGCGTATCAACAGAGTCATGTCTTTAAAAACTCCTGTGGGCCCTAATAACTCCACGGTAACGACGCATCGCTTCTACTATGACATTGCCAAAACTCGCAGCACTACTACAGTACGCGACGCCCTTAACCACAAAACGGAGTATGCGTACGACTCAGATCACCGCTTGTCTACTATCGCCAAGTTCGATGAAGCCGATGGACTCTATAGCACAGATACCTTGTACTGGGGAAAGGGCAGAGATCGCGGCAACCTAATTTCGCGAACGTTAGGGACCAAGGAAGGCTGGCTGCAATTTTGCCATACTTATGTTTATGATGACCGGGGCAATGTGATGGAGGATCGGATACATGGCAACCTCACCGGATGGAATCAAGAACCCCTTGTTCTCGATAAGGATCATTTATTGCCCATAGACAACGGCTGCGAGAGCTATGTCAAATATTATACCTACTCCACAGATGGCAAAAATCTCAAAACTTCAGAATCAGACGGCCGCAAAGCTCTAAAGTTCACCTATCATTCCGGAACTAGCTTAATGGCTTCAAAAATAGTCGAAGCCGACGGGCGCATTCAATTGAGGTATTTTTTTGATTACGATGCCAACGGGGCCGTGACTCGTCAAGTGAGCGATGACGGCTCTTCTCCGGACCCTAACAATTTGTACGATGTGACCGAACGACATATCCAAGAGACCCGTACAACTTTCCAAGGCCTGCCCGAAGAAGTCATTGAAAAATCGCTCGACCTTTCGACCGGCCAAGAGCGCCTAGTGAGCCGCCTCATCAACCATTTTTCAGCACAAGGTAGACTGCTCAGGCAAGACCGCTACGATAGCGAAAATCAGTTTGTCTATTCCTTGACTTGGGAATACGATGCTTTCGGCAATGTCATACGCGAAACTAACGCGCTAGGCCAAGCGGCCACTCGCCGGTATGATGAAAACGGCAACAAAATTTTCGAGCAAGGCCCAAACCCCAATTGGTATCTTGAGTTTGGTTACGATGCCGCCGATCGCCTCGTTTGGCAAGCGCGCATTGATCAAGAAGCCCGGTTTGTATTTACAAACCAATACGATGTCATGGGAAGAAAAATCGCAACGCGCGATTGCTGGGGGAACGAAACCCGCTATGTCTATGATGCATTTGGCCGCTTAATTCGTCAGATTAGCCCTCCCGTCTTAGATGAAAATGGCATTTCCTGCGAACGTGTCTCGTCTTGGTGGTATGATGTCTTTGGTAACCCAGCAGGTTCAACTGATCCCATGGGAGGGATAACTCAAAATAAAAATACCATCCGCGGCACCCCATATGAAGTTAAGCATCCCGATGGCACCTATGAGACAAAAGCCTATCACCGCGACGAGTCTCTTTTGAAACATCGCCATCAGGATGGCACGACGACTCATTTCACCTATGACTACCAAGGGCGCATCGTTCGGCAAGAGCTCTTTTCTGTCTTGGGAGAAAGCCTTAAAACCACTTCGTCAACTTATAATGGGTTTAGGATAACTTCTGAAACAAATGCCGCCGGGCAAGTCACCTCCTATTTTTATGACTTTGCCGGAAGGCTCGTTAAGACCATCTGCGGCTCGAAAATTGTCCAGCAGAAATATGACTCTCTAGGACGAGTGGCAGCCGTTTTTGAAAAAGGCGGCGACCGGCCTGAAGACTTGGTTGTTAAACGAAAAAAATATGACCTGCTAAATCGCATAACGGAAGAATGGACCGAAGACGGAAATGGCGCCTGTCAGGAAAAGACATTTTATGGGTATGATCTCGACGGCAACCGCTCTCAGGTTATCTCCTATGGACAAGCCGGAAAAGCAGTCACTACAACTGTGTTTAATTCCGAGAAAAAGCCCATTCGAATAACGGATCCACAAGGCCATGTCACAGTGACATTTTACGCCCCAAATCGACCATATTCTGAAACGACAGATCCCTTGGGATACCGCACAGGCTGTACTTTAGACGCACTTGGAAGAAAGTCGATGGTTGTGCGATACGCACCTTCAGGACAAGAAGTGCAAAGGCAAATGCTATACTATGACGGCCTAGGCAACATAGCCAGGCAGTGGGATGGTTCAGATGCCCGGAATGTCACGACACTTTTGCAATATGATGCCGCCGGGCGAGTTGTAGCACATATAGAAGCCGCTGGCACCCCTGATCAAAAAGTGACGCGTTTTATCTACAATGCGCTGGGGCAAAAAGAAATCACCATTAGGCCGGATGGCACGCAGTTAAGACACTCTTATGACTCGTTAGGAAGGCTTGCGGATTTTCAAGCATCCGATGGCTCCTTCCATTACGCCTATGCTTATGACTTGAATGACAATCTGCTCTCTGTCGCAGATCACGTTCATGGGACAGCGACGACTCTCTTGTATGACGCAGACAATAACCTAATTGAAGAGGTATTGGGTAATAGCCTCAAGTTGTCATACAGCTATGATGCCATGGGAAGGCAAAAGGCGATCACATTATCCGATGGCTCGCGGATAACCTATTCTCGGTGCGGCGTGCATCTGCAAGAGATTCGCCGTTTTTCCTCGGCTGGAAGCCTTGCCTACACACATCACTACACATCATACGATGAGTCAGGTCGCTGTTTGACATCAAAGCTCATCGGACAAGCAGGTACCCTTCAAAAGAACTATGACCTTCTTGGTCGCATCGTGGAGATTGATGCACCCTCATGGAGGCAGTGTAGAACCACTTTTGATCCATCGGGTAATCTTATAACAAAAACGGTTGCCGATGCTTCAGGCTCGTCTTCCTGCAGCTTTACCTATGATGACCTCTATCAGATGTCTTCAGAAACGGGATTGTCCACACATAACTATGAAAGCGACGCGCTTTATGCCAGACAGTCAAAAGATGGCAATTCTTATCAGCTCAATGCCTTAAGCGAGCTTCTTAGCGACGCCGAAAATGAGTACACATATGATGCGAATGGGAATTTAATAGCACTCTCTAATCCTTCACGCACGTTTGCCTATGATGCCTTAGGAAGGCTTCTGTCGATCACCGAAGGCTCTTTCCGCACGGAGTATATTTATGACTCCTTCCATCGTCGTTTGTCTAAAAGCCGCTTGAGTTTGCAAGGAGGTAGTTGGGAGATTCTAGAGACAACGCGTTTTCTTTATGCTGGCCAGAATGAAATTGGATCCGTAAATGATCAAGGGGCCTTGTCTGAAGTGAGAGTTTTAGGATCGGGAGCAGGAGCAGAAATCGGGGCCGCCGTAGCCATTGAGTTAAATGACGAGGCCTATGCCCCTATTCATGACTCTTCAGGAAATGTCGTTTCTCTTCTAAATGCCTCCACTGGTGATTTCTTTGAGCACTACCGGTATTCTTCGTTTGGCGAAGAGGTTTTTGATACAACAGCTTTGAATCCTTGGCGTTTTTCATCTAAACGCTTTGATCCGGAAACGGGTTGGATTTTCTTTGGACGCCGTCATTACGATTCCGTCACGGGGCGTTGGACCACACCTGACCCGCTCGAAAACAATCTTTGTCCAAATTTGTATGCGTACGTCAACAATAATCCGTTGACCCACGTAGACTTGTATGGATTGTTTTTATCTGAAACATTGGAAGATAACTCTAGTGGGTATCTGGGAGGTTTCGGGCTTGGAAGCGGCAGTTATTTTGGCGATATGAAACTGTCTTTGTCTTCTCTTTACACATCAGGTATTGAGGCCTTTAACAATCCACGTCTCCAAGGCTCCTTGCGAGCTTTTGGAGGGTTTCTAGAAGCAACGGCGGGCGCGGCTTTAGCTCCTACGCCATTTGCTCCTCTTGGAATGATCATGCTTGGTCATGGTGCTGACCATTTTGCTGCAGGCGGTTATGCGATGACCACTGGAAGGTACAGAGCTACTGCGACCGAACAGCTTCTGCAAAAAGCTGGTATGTCTTCTGAATGGGCATCTTTTAGCAATAACCTACTAAGCGTTGGTGGTTTTACTGGATCTATTGGTCTTGCTCGGAATTTTGCCTATCAAAATAGTCGTGCCGTGTCCCAGGTAGCCATGAGCTCGTTTGAGATTTCAGCAAGTAATTTTGAAGGATTACAAGCAGGGAAGAATTTTAAATCTTTTGTAAAAGGTAACTGCAGAGACAATTTAATGGAATTAACGGGGATATCTTCTCCTCGCAATATTCATGCTCACCATGTTTTCCCTCAGAAGTATAAAGAATTTTTCTTGGATAAAGGCATTAATATTCATGATCCTAGGCATATGACCTGGTGGGATGGAAGTACCCATCTACCAAATGCTAAAGGGTATAATGACGCATGGTTCGAATTCATCAGAAAAAATCCAGATACCACGCCTGCTCAAATTCTAGAGAAAGGAAAACAATTGATGAATAAACATGGAATAGAGGTAAATTACTAAAAAATGAGGAAAATGGAAACAAAAGACTTCTTTGACTTTCGTAGTCGACTTCTTTCATCTACCGTCCAAGCTTATGCTGTTGGATTAGAAAAAGATGAGAATGGAATGAACAACCATTGGAATTTAATAAAAGGGATCTATAAAGGCATTGATTTTCCTATTACTTTTAAACAAGAATATGGGAAAAATCTAGCGGATATTTTAGATACAGGATGGCCTAGCCTTTATTTAATTTCTGATAGATTAAAAGGCGTTCTGGAACAAAATTCTTTAACTGGCTGGAAAACCTTTTCTATCAAACTTTATGATGAAAATGGAAAAGAAATACCCGGTTATCACGGATTTTCAATAACAGGCCGGTGTAGCCCTACAAACTATAATAATCGTGAGATTATTGAAAGAAGAATGGTACCTAATGGACCTATCTGCAAATTTTATAAAGGTGTTTCCTTAGATAATTGGGATGGAAGCGATTTTTTCACGCCAGAACGGACATATGAAACATTTATTACTAAAAAAGCAGCTGACTTGCTGAAAAAAAACAAAATTACTAACCTCAAACTTATAAATTTAGCGGATACTGAGACTGACGTTGACGATATCCTAAAAAAGAACTCGTAATGGATTTAATAGCTTACGCATGAGATGAAAGATTTTTTTGATTTTTGGGATATATGCCTCAAACAGATAGATTTGGTCGATGTTGGAAAGAAAATGTTCCAATCCCCACGGGATTCCCTCTTTAGTTGTTGAAGCAGAAATCACTAATCCCGGTAATACAGGAATTCGTGAAAGGGGTCAGGCCTGCAATTCTGCAATTTTCTCGTATACAAAAAATACAAGATACTGCGGAAGTTGCGCTTAAAAAAAAGCGATCAGAAGCAATGCTGTGAAATAAATGGCTCGTTTAAAACGATATCATAACCCCAGCTCAGCTCACTTTATCACGTAATGTTACGAGGAAATGATGGTCAGGAGATTTTCTTTTCAAAAACTGACAGGTATGCCCTGTGTTTCCTTATGCAAGAGTGAGTGGAGCGATATGGACATAGAATTCATGCTTTCTGTTTTATGAAGAATCGCATTCATCTGTTGATTCAGGTTGCTGAAATACCCCTGTCAAAAATCATGCATAATCTTGCCTTCCGGTATAGCCAAAAAATCAATCGTGAAAATAATAAAATTGGATATCTATTTTTAACGAGATATATTAAATGAATGCAACAAATATAAATAGAGATAAAATCATATTGGAACTTTCCAAAGTTGAATTAGGTGTATTTTGCAACGCATTAAATGAAGTGTGTAACGGCATTGAAGTGTGGGAATTTGACTCGAGAATGGGCATTAAAATTGAAGATGCGAGGACTATGTTAAAATCCCTGTCTTCGGTCTATAAAAAAGCAGAACAGACAAGCCCCATCGTAGAAGAGTGAAGACTTGTGACACCAATTCAAAACCTGATAGAGACAGATGGTGCTGGATTGGCTGCGATGAGTGGGAGCGCTGTACCGGCAGGGTTCCTTGTAATGGCTCATGGTTGTGATCAATTGGTAACGGGAATGAGAACAGCGTTCTTTGGTACTCCCCAAGATACCGCCACCTCTCAGCCTCCCAATTTTGAGTCGCCCTACGGGCTCTGGCTCTTCTTATGTCCTCCCACAGCTCCTTGCGTCGCTGTGGGCTAATTAACAGACGCCCTAGACGGGCTTAAGGCTGTGCAAAACAATTAAGGAGTATAGTTTAAATATTGAATCGAGTCTAATCTGGAGTGTAGGCAGCCCTAAGCCCGCCTAGGGCGTCTGTTAACTAGCCCACAGCGACGCAAGGAGCTGTGGGAAGCCGTAAGAAGAACCAGAGCCCGTAGGGCGACTCAAAATCGGGATTGTAAATAAAAAAATCCAAGGAACTCTTTTAAATGTCAATTTTTGTTTGACGCGGTACTAAGCTGATTGTCGCCCCTGTTTTAGGGCTATTTATTAGGAGATAGGCACTCTGGCTGCTGCTTCTCATGATTCCTTTTGTTCTTCTATAGCAAAAAGGTTAAACCATCTCAAGAGATGGGTGCGGGACATCACCACTAAATGACCAGCACAGCCATGGGAAACACCAAACGGAGCTGCATTAAAATTTTACATGATAATGGAAAGGGCAGATGTTTTTTGTGTTTGCAATCCCAATTTTGAGTCGCCCTATGGGCTCTGGCTCTTCTTATGTCCTCCCACAGCTCCTTGCGTCGCTGTGGGCTAATTAACAAACGCCCTAGACGGGCTTAAGGCTGTGCAAAACAATTGAGGAGTATAGTTTAAATATTGAATCGAGTCTAATCTGGAGTGTGGGCAGCCCTAAGCCCGCCTAGGGCGTCTGTTAATTAGCCCACAGCGACGCAAGGAGCTGTGGGAGGACATCAGAAGAGCCAGAGCCCGTAGGGCGACTCAAAATCGGGATTGTAAATAAAAAAATCCTAGCGATCTCAGCAGCTCTGTGGTGAATTGTTGGGGCACTGTTAATGCTGCCAGAGAATTTGAGAGGCCTCCAGGGGTATTTGAACATCCGGAAAATAGGGAATCAACCTTGGTGTGTAGTCTCCGGCAGGCCGCGTGGAGGGCACTGCCCCACGATACAGATAGGTATTCGTCCTTCCCCCTAACTGCCGAATGCACTCCATTTTCTTCCTCACAGGCATCTGCCCTTCAAAGCCTTCGGCAAAGAGCTCAACTTCCACTGCATTTGGGCCTAAATCATTCAGATATACCTGCACCTCGAAAATGTGCTGATTTTGAGTGGTCTCAATCTTAACTTCACTAAACCTTAGAATTCCCCAATGTTTTGCTAATGCATTCTGCCACTCAGCAATCTGCTTGCCTATCGCCCCGTTTTCCGCAGCTCGCTTTTGATAGTTGACCGCTGCGGGAATATAATGCTCCTCTGTATATTGACGTACTGCCCGGTTGGCAGAAAACAAGGGTGTCAATTGAGCCATGCTTTCCCTAATTCTTGCTATCCAATGGATTGGAATACCTTCAAGGTCTCGGCTATAAAATTCAGGGACAATCTCTTTCTCCAGAAGATCATACAATGAGGCCGCCTCAAAAGCATCCCAGGAAGGATCATTATTATGCTCTTTTCCATCGCCAATGGCCCAACCAACTTTGGGGTTATAAGCCTCAGCCCACCACCCATCCAACTCAGATAAATTTAATCCCCCATTAACCAAAACCTTCATCCCGCTGGTTCCGCTTGCCTCCCAAGGCCTCCTTGGAGTATTAATCCAGACATCTACGCCTTGAACAAGGTGTTCGGTCAACATCATATCATAATCACTCAGGAAAATAACATGGCCGCGGACTTCCGGCCTCCGAATGAACTGCATCCACTCCGAAATCATGGCTTGCCCAGGCATGTCTTGAGGGTGGGCTTTGCCTGCGATCATGAGCTGCACAGGACGTTGAGAATTAGTCAATATCCTCAGCAATCGGTTTTGGTCGTACAACAACAAGTTTGGCCTTTTGTAAGTAGCAAAGCGACGTGCAAAGCCAAGAGTCAATGTATTGGGATCGAAAAGATATTGGACAGCTTCGACACTCTCATGCGACTCTCCCCTAGCGGCTAATTCCCTGGCCAGGCGCGTCCGAGCATATTCGATGAGTGCTTTACGGGCTTCATTGCGCATCTTCCAAAGTTTCTCGAAAGGCACAGAGCGAATCTCTTTACCCAGTTTATCAACCGGACCAAGCCAGCGGCATTTCCCGCAAAGTTCAGTCCACAGGTCATCCGCCATGGCAGAGTCCCAGCTAGGCATGTGGACTCCATTGGTGACATGCCCCACAGGGATTTCTGACAAAGGCCAGCGTGGAAAAAGAGAACTGAAGATCCCCTTGCTGACTTGCTCATGCAATGCGCTCACTCCATTGACCGCGCCGCTTCCCCTAATAGCCAAATATGCCATATTAAAGGGTTCTGAGGAGTCATTTGGATTGAGGCGGCCCAAAGCAAGCAAGTCGTGTAAGGAAATGCCAAGCCTATCTTTCGCATAATTACCCAGGTATTGTTCAATCAGGAATGGGGAAAAGCGATCAAAACCTGCCGAAACAGCCGTGTGAGTGGTAAAGAGATTGCCCGCCCTGGTTGCAGCTAGCGCTGCCTTAAAGGGCAACCCGGTACGCTCCATAAATTTGCTAGCCCTTTCCAACACCGCAAAAGCGGCATGGCCTTCATTTAAATGGCATACTTCGGGTTTTAATCCTAATTCTTCCAACAAACGCCATCCTCCAATACCTAAAATGAGCTCCTGTTGGAGCCGCAACTCTAAGCCGCCTCCATATAGCTCGCTTGTGATTCCTCTATAAACAGGCAAATTGGCGGCATCATTGCTATCTAAAAGATAAAGTTTAACGCGGCCTACTTTGACTTGCCAAATTCTTAGCCAGAGCGAATGCCCGGGCAAGCGAATTTCGAGGCGCAGCCATTCTCCATTAGGTTTGCGAAAAGGGGTAATAGGAAGTTGTCCCGGGTCGTTATAGGGGTAAAGCGCATGCTGTTGTCCGTCTTTGTCAATGAGTTGCCGAAAATAGCCCTGTTGATAGAGAAGTCCAACGGCGACTACAGGCACCCCAAGATCACTCGCGGATTTAAGCTGATCTCCGGCTACATTTCCAAGGCCTCCTGAGTAGATCGGAAGAGCTTCGCAAAGCATGAATTCCATGCTGAAATAGGCGGCGCAGGTTAAGGGAGATTTGGGATGATTTTGCTGGAACCAGGTGGAGGCTTTTTCATCTTGCCTTTTGTTTAACAATAAATCATTCACCAATCTGCAAAATGCCGGATCGGCTAAAGTATTTTCCAGTTTTTCCTGCGATACTGTTTGCAGCACTACCCAAGGGTTATTCGTTAGTTCCCATAGGGCCGGATCAAGCCGCTGCCATATTTTATCGGCGCTGTGGCTCCACGACCAAAATAAATCCAAGGCCAGCTCTTCAAGGGCATCATATCCCTTAATATCGTTTCGTCGATAGGTATTTAAGGTGCTCATGAGTCGCCTCAGCTTATGGACATTATGGACATAGTGGACAGTTTGAACAACCGTTGTCTATTTTATTCTATGTCCACTATGTCCACTATGTCCATAAAGTTCAAGACTTCTTCATATCCCATATCCTTACCAAGAACACGAGCTGCTAGTAAATTCCTGCCAAGATTTTATAGGGATCTTAGCAAATTCCACTTCAGTCAAACACTGCAAAAACAATTGGGCAATGTGCAGGTTGGTTATCAAAGGAATATGATGGTCGATCGCCAAACGACGGATATTGAAACCATCCGTGTTGTTGCTGCCGGTTGGAGATTTCCTAGGTATATTGATGATCAAATCTACTTGTTTGCCGGCAATGCAGGTGATGACATTCGGCTCGCTGACCTGACTTGCTTTATACAGAAAGTGGGAACCAATCCCTTGCCTGCAAAGGAAGTCATGCGTATTTTCGGTCGCATAGATTTCCCACCCCTGCTGTTCAAGCTTTTGAAGAGCCGGGAGCAGCTTAATTTTTTTGTCTCCGCCAATGCTGACCAAAATGCTTTTCCCCTCAATAGATTGCTCCGTCGCCAACCAAGACATGTAAAAAGCCTCCAAAAGATTATCACCCAAGCAGGCCACTTCGCCAGTGGAAGCCATTTCGACGTGGGCAACCGGATTTGCCCCCTTCAGCCGGCTGAATGAAAACTGGGACGTCTTAACTCCTACATGGTCCAATTCCAAAGTTTCATAATAACCTTTTTTATGCCTATTCAAGATCACTTCCGTCGCAATATCGATAAAATTATGGTTGGTGACTTTTGACACAAACGGAAAGGAGCGCGACGCCCTTACATTGCACTCAATCACCTTTATGGCATTATCCACAGCAATGAATTGGATATTAAAAGGGCCGGTGATCCGCAAAGCTTTCACAATCTCCCGGGTGATCTTTTTTGTCCGCCGAATGGTCTCCAAATAGAGCCTTTGCGGGGGGATCACAATGGTCGCGTCGCCCGAATGTACGCCGGCATTTTCAATGTGTTCGGAAATAGCCTCAATCACAATTTCGCCGTTTTGGGCAACCCCATCTATTTCCAACTCTTTGGCATTATTGATAAATTGGGATAACACCGCCGGATGGTCCCTTGAAACAATGACGGCTTCTTTGAGATATTTATCCAGCTCTTCTTCATTGAAGATCACATTCATCGCTGCCCCGGAAAGGACATAAGAAGGGCGGATCAATACCGGAAAGCCGATATCCCGGGCAAACTTTTTGGCGTTCTCCAAGGTACTGACTTCTTGCCAAACAGGTTGGTCGATATGCAGTTGATTTAATAACAGGGAAAATTTCTGCCGGTCTTCCGCATGGTCGATGGATCGAGCGGAGGTTCCCAAAATAGGATAACCCCCATCATGCAAAGGCATCGCTAGGTTATTAGAAATTTGGCCCCCGAAGGAGACGATAATGCCCTTAACGCCTTCAAAATCGGCAATATCTTGCACTCTTTCCAAAGTGATCTCTTCAAAGTAAAGGCGGTCAGATTCATCATAATCTGTAGAAACTGTTTCAGGATTGGAATTGATGATGATGGTTTTCTCGCCTAGCCTGCGCAACGTTTTAGCGGCATTCACAGCACACCAGTCGAATTCCACCGAAGATCCTATGCAATAAGGTCCCGAACCTAAGATCACGATGGGCTGGGGAATGCAGGGATCGACATCATGGCATACCCCATGATAGGTAGTGTAAAGATAGTTGGTTTCGGCTGTGAATTCCCCGGCCAGGGTATCGATCTGTTTTATGAAAGGCGCAAGGCCTTGCTTTAGCCTTAAAGCCCTTACCTCAGCTTCTGAGGTATTTTTCAAACAGCCGATTCTTTTGTCGGAAAATCCCATCTGCTTAGCTGTCCGCAAGAGATCTGCGTCTAGCGGATTTTGGCAAAGCACGGCTTCAAATGAGGCAATATCGGCAATATGATGCAAAAACCATGGATCAATATGGGAAAGGGCTTGAGCTTGTCCGACTGTCCCCCCTTGTTTAAAGAAATGGTAGAGGGCAAACAATCGCCGGTCGGTGGCATTTTCAATTTCTTGCTTGGGTTCAGGGATCTCATATGGATAATCCCCTAAGCCGCTAGCTCCTTTATTTAACATGCGGATAGCTTTTTGCAAGGCTTCGGGAAAGGAACGCCCAATCGCCATGACTTCGCCCACGCTTTTCATTTCGGAGCCAATGGTACGGTCTGCTGATTTTAGCTTTTGGATATCCCAACGAGGCATTTTTACGACTAAGTAGTCCAAAGCAGGCTCAAAAAAGGCGGTTGTTTTTTTAGTTACCGCATTTTGGATTTCATACAGCCTTTTCCCCAAAGAAAGCTTGGTAGAGACGAATGCCAGAGGATAGCCAGTGGCTTTTGACGCTAAAGCGCTGGAGCGGGATAGACGTGCGTTCACTTCAATGACGCGGTAATCCCCAGTCTTGGGATTTAAAGCATATTGGATGTTGCACTCGCCGATGATCCCTAAACGGCGGGCCGTTTTGATCGCCACTTCGCGCAAAAGATGGTATTCCTGATTGCTCAAGGTCTGCGAAGGGGCTACCACAATGCTTTCACCTGTATGGATTCCCATGGGATCGAGATTTTCCATGTTGCAAACGGTAATGGTGTTGTCATCGCAATCGCGCACAATTTCATATTCGATTTCTTTCCATCCCAAAAGATATTCTTCGATCAGAATCTGAGAAACAGCATTAAGCACCTGAGCAGCCCTATGGATAAGCTCAGCTTCATTATTGATCTTGCCTGAACCAAGCCCTCCCAAAGAGTACCCTGCACGCAGCATCAGCGGATAACCGATTTTTTCAGCTGCTGCTACGGCCTCCTTCACAGTTTTAGCTGAAGCGCTAAGAGGGGTTTTAACGTCGATTTCCTGCAAAGTTTGTTTAAAAAGTTCTCGGTCTTCTGTCAGGCGGATGCTTTCGGTCGAAGTGCCTAATACGATCACGTTATATTGTTCTAATATCCCCTGTTCATCTAAAGCCAACCCTAAATTCAAGGCGGTCTGCCCCCCTACGCTCAAGAGAATGGCATCGGGCTTTTCTTTTTGGATAATGCGGGTAACAGTCGGCACATTGAGCGGCTGCAAATAAACTTGGTCAGCCATCTCTGAATCTGTTTGGACAGTGGCAATATTGGGATTGACTAAAACCGTTTGAAGCCCTTCTTCTTTGAGGGCCTTAATAGCTTGAGAACCGGAATAATCAAATTCTCCGGCTTGGCCGATGCGCAAGCCTCCGGATCCCAATATCAGAATTTTTTGGAATGGATAAGTTGTTTTATTTTGTGATGTCATAAGCTTCTATAAAATTTTTCAAATAGCCAAAGGGTATCGGTCGGTCCGGGACTAGCTTCAGGGTGAAACTGGACGGAAAAAAAAGGCTTGGAAGCATGTGAAATGCCTTCCACTGAATCGTCATTCAAGTTCTTAAAAGTCGCTTTCCAGCCGTCGGGCAAAGAGTCTTCTGCCACGGCATAGCCATGATTTTGACTGGTGATATAGCACCGCCTGCTCTCCAGATCCATACAGGGTTGATTTTGCCCTCTGTGGCCATACGGAAGCTTATAGGTTTTACCGCCGGCAGCCAGCGCCATGAGCTGCGTCCCTAGACATATGCCAAAAATGGGTTTGGATTTTAGCATTGCTTTTCTTAAAATCGCAATGGTTTGGGGGCACTCGGTGGGATCCCCTGGGCCATTTGAGAGGAAAATGCCATCGAAGGGCTCTTCGGAGTAATCATAGTCGTAGGGCACCCTGCGAATGGCAATCGGAAATCTAGAAAGGATTCGCAAAATATTTTCCTTCATTCCGCAGTCTACTGCTACCACTACTTTTTGGTTTGCCTCTGAGAGATTGAAAGTCTGGGCTTCTCTTGAGACGCTTGCCACTAAGCTTTGGGGATGCAGGGTTTGAGGAAAGGTTTGCATTTCGGCAGTGATGATGCCCAACATAGTGCCGGAGGATCTCAGGACTTTCGTTAGAGCCCTGGTATCAATGCCTGTCAGGATGGGAACTTTTTGCTGTCGAGCCCATTCTATTAAAGAAATAAGGCCGGCATGATGGCTCCATTGATGGCAAGCCTCGCTTACAATGATGCCCCTGGCATGAATTTTTGCCGATTCCCATTTCTCTTGTTGGGGAATGCCATAATTTCCTATCAAGGGGTAAGTAAAAGTCAAGATTTGCCCGGCATAAGATGGGTCGGTTAGTGATTCGGGGTAACCGGTCATTCCGGTGGTAAACACGACCTCCCCCGAAATAGTGTCTTTCAGCAAGGATGGCGTGCATCCCTTGAAAGCCATTCCATTTTCCAAAACAAGATGGGCAGACATAGAATCAGTCACCTAAATTTTTTTTGACCGAGTCTAACATACAAAATTATGATTAAAATTAAAAGGACTAAAAGTGCTTACCACCCCTCATGTTTCTTCCATAACCTGCGGCATTAGCATCAGCTAAAAAATGGCACAATGTCCATAATGTCCATTTTAGCTTGATGCTAATGCGAATGCCGCGGCAGGAACCAACGATGGCGGAAGCTTCAACCTGGCGCTACTCACCTCACTGCCGCCGCATTCGCCGCTCAATCTCATGTATTACTACCCCAGACGTAAGTCTGGGGCTACATGCTTTCACCGCATTCGCGGTTACGGCTGTTTGGACAAATTCTAAGACAAAACGGCATTTTTATTAAAAAGATAAATTAAACAATAAAACAACAAGAAGAACAATAAACAATAATAATAAAACTTGATCTATAGCTAATGAAATGCTAATATATATGTATAATTTAAATTAATATCTTAGGAGGATAGAATGCCCACTAGTAACGTTAATTCAGAGTCTAATCCCAATCGGTGGACTGATGAGGTTACTGCACGTTTCGCGAATGAGAGCGAAAGGACCACCCCTTCTCTTCCCCTCCATAAAATTATAAGAGAATTTAAACAACATGTAGGGGAAATGAACCCGAAAGAAAAAAAAGACTTAGCCCACAAAATCGCTACTCTTTCTGCCGATAAGATCGAATATTATCAATCCACTCGCTTTGGATTCATTAAACAGTTTTATTCTAGTTTGCGCAACCTCGTGCACATGGGAACTTTTACAAGTTCCGGCAAACTTGGTTACAAGTTAGCTTATGCTCTGGAAAAATCACCTGTTCTTCCTCCCCCTGTTCACAAAAAAGAAGACCTGCAAATTCCATCAGAAAGAGTGCCCAATCCAGAAAACGCCAGGCCTATATCTGACAAGGAGCCTGATAGTCAACAAGTCATTGAAGAAGCGGTTAATGCTCTAGAAAAAGCTTTTGGAGATCTTGATGTTGAGGGTTTGGCTGAAGTAAATCCAGATTCAGTAATTGAAACAGAAGCCCTCCGCTACAACACTGAAAAAGAAGAGATGGAAATCAAGACTTGGCTGAGAAGTGATGAATTTAAAGAAAAATTGGCACAACCTGCCGGGATGGCCGCCTTTTTACTCATTTTGCAAGCAAACGCCGCAACTCAGGATTTTAAGAAAATTTTTGAAATATTAAAGGCTGTTGCCTGGGAAACAGATCAAGAAGAAGCCTTTCAAGAGGAAGAAAAGGATAAAATCCCTTCTCCGGTTCCACAGAATGTAGAAGAAATAGATGCACCGGACTTTTCATTGCCTGTGAAGACAAATGAAGAAGGATCAGAAGCTGAAGTTAAAGTTGAAAAAGACCCCTCAAAAAGCGAGAAACTGAAAGAACCAGAAATTAAAAAGGAAGCAGACATTGCCGAATCTCCAGCTCCTCTAGAACCTAGAATAGCAACAATTGAAGTAACACCAATTCAAACTCCACCTCGCACGCCTGTTGCGCTCACAGCTAAAGAAAAAATGATCGAAACCTTTTATAGCATTTGGCAGCATGCGAGCGAAACTGATAGAGCTTGGATTCAAGACATCTGGGAAGCAACAATGAAATCAGCCGAAGTGGTCGCTTGGGAGCCAATAAAGGGAAAAGCGAATTCATATCGACTTGAACTAAAAAAAGAATTGTCAGGAAACCCACCACCTTTCGGGAAAATAGTGATTCAGAAAGAAATGGAGATTGTCTTTACCGAAGAACAAATGCCGGGGAGCGAAGAATTTCGACAAGTGATCTCTTTTCCAAAAAAAGATAAAGGAATTGTTTACCGCGTTCCTTTTTTTTCCACAGCCTTACAAAAAATCTGTGTGGAGAAGGAAGACGGAGATACAATGGTCACGGGCGTGGCTTTCGGGAAAGAACAAAAAAAATCAGCACTGTTTGTACGTAACTTTTGGCGAAATCTAGAGTGGTCGTAATGAATTCTTTTTCTCTCCTTTTCAAACAGCCGTAACCGCGAATACGGTGAAAGTAGCCCCAGATGTAAGTCTGTGGTGCAGGCATCAATTTGTGAGTAAACTCCCGATCTTGAGTCGCCCTACGGGCTCTGCCTCTTCTTACGCCCCCCACAGCTCCTTGCGTCGCTGTGGGCTCTTTCAACGCCTCAATAGTTTCAGCATTTGGCTTATGACCACGAGAATCTTCACATTCTACAATAGAACACGATTTTTAGACACGATCCTCCAAAATGTGTTCGCGATACTTTTGCATGAGCTGAACCATAAAATACAGATTGTGCGCTGTAGCTAAGCTCATGCAAGCCATTTCCCTAGCTTTGAAAAGATGATGAATATAGGCAAGGGTAAACTTTGAACACGTTGGGCAAGGGCATCCTTTTTCAATAGGTGAAAAATTTGCCGCATTTTCCTTTTTCGTGGCATTGATGGGGCCCTCAGAAGTAAGCAAAATGCCGTGGCGCGCCGCCCGGGTAGGATAGGAGCTGTCGAAAGTGTCTATTCCCAACGGAATGCAACGGTCAATGGATGCCAGATCGCCAATGCCCAACAAATGGTTGGGCTTTTCCTCCGGAAGGAGCGGAAGGGTAAAGGAAAGCAGCTGATGCATCTCTTCCTTATTCTTGCCCATGCTTCCACCAATCGCAAAGCCGTCAAAGGGCAGCTGTGTAAGATAGTCGCAGCTTTCCTTGCGTAGGCCTAAATCAATGCCGCCGTGGATGACGCCATAAATAGCTTGGCCTTGAGGATTTCCCAAATGCGCGTCTAAAGATCGTTTTTCCCACCGATGAGTACGCGCCAATGAAGTTTTAAGGTTGTTAGATGAAATATGATAGGGAGGCAGTTCATCGAAAGGGATGATAATATCCGCACCCAAATCTTTTTGGGCATGAATGGAACTCTCAGGAGAAAGCATGACCTTCGCTCCGTCGCGGTAAGAACGAAACACAACGCCATCTTCGTTGATCTTGAGCACTGAGCCGCCTTGTTTTTTTGTTCCGCGGCTTTTGAGCTCATCTGCTACAGATCCATACGCTAAGCTAAATACCTGAAAACCGCCTGAGTCGGTGATGATCGGCAGCTTGCGGTTGATGAACTGATGCAGCCCCCCCGCTTTTCTCACCACCTCAGTTCCTGGCTGCAGAAGCAAATGATAGGTATTGCAAAACATGAGCTGCAATCCGATATCATGCAAAACAGAATTATCAAGGCCTTTTACTGTGCCATTCGTTCCAACAGCCACAAAATTGGGTGTGTCAATGATCCCATGAGGCGTATGGATGCGGCCAACCCTGGCGCGCGATTTACTGGAACGATGGATGTATTCAAAATGAAATGATTTCATGCTTTGGCCAGCCTAACAAATGATGAGAAACAAAAAATAACCACCAGCTTGATTGCGTAGCTCAGCAAAATGATATCCCAAACCGAGGCCACAAGTCCGTACAAACCGGCAAAACTAAACAAAAAGGTATCCAGAAATTGAGAAACAACCAGGGCTATCGCCGTCCGAATGGCAAAACTGGCGCCAGGGAACTTATTTTTAAGAAAGTTGAAAAAGCGAATGTCAAACTGCTGAACAATAAAAAAAACACTCATAGAAGCCATAAGTAATCGGGGTGAAACAGATAGAATGGTTTGAAAAGCAGATTGAGTGGTGTCATTGGGGCTGGGTTGATAAAAAAGATGCACTTGCGAAACCACAGCAAAAAAAGCCATGAAAAAAAAGCAGATCCAAGTGGCTTTTTGGGCATCTTCTTTACTATGAAATTCTTGCAAAAAATTAAGGCCCAACAGGCTGCCAATGGCAAAGGCGTCGCTGGCAGTGACCTCAAAACCTGCTAAAGTGATTTGCTTAAGCACAAAAAGATTTGCAATCAACGCTTGAATAGCTACCCAAGCAGTTAAAGCCCCTTTCCCCAGTTTCAATGCACCCAATGCAAAACTGACAATTAATAGGGTTTGGATTAAAAATAAAATCTCATTCATTGGAATGGTGAGTTACAAGTTGCTTAAAAAGAAAACATTATATCAGATTTTCGAAAGGAATCAAGAACAATTTAATCAATAAAGCACGAGATGGTAAGCAGCCGGGGCTTTAGGATTTAGCACAAAATGAGAGATGAGATCTAATTCCGCAAAACCGCGGCATAATGTAAGAAATCCAATGACAAGGGCGCATACCCCTGTGATTGTATGATAATGGCGTTTGGCGGATTGTAACAAAGCGCGAGCCTTCATAGCCAAAAAAAGAGATGGGGATGTCAGCAAGGCAAAGACCCCGCCGTTTAGCAGCCCTACCCAAGGATCGCCTGATACAGCGCAAGCGGCAAAAACGACAACAGTTTGACCACAAGGCAAGGCTATTGTAAAAAATCCAAATAAAAAAGTTGGCCAGGCTTGATCGCGTAAAATCAATAATGCCAAAGAATTTTGAAAGCGAGCTAATGGCAGGACAAACCATTTTACTGGATTGCGCCACTCCAGCAAACTTCCCATTCCCACTCCTAAAATGACACTTCCAAAAATAAAACATGTCAAAGCTGATATATGATAGTGTTTAAAAAAAAGATCTAATACAGCGCCGGCCTCCCCTGCCGCCATTCCGGCAAAGGCAAAAGACAACCCCCGGCCTAAAAAATAGAAAAAGCGAAACCGATGCTGGCCAATCATCATCACAAGAGGGCCGCACATGCCAATACAATGGAGGTTGCCCAGTAAATAAAAGGGAAGCATGGTCATTAAAAGTGACATAAGTACTTGAGTATTAGTATTTTGGGTTATCTATTAATTTCTGATTGGCTTCATACCGCATTTGCTGCACCTGTCCCATATCCATGCCCGTAGATCCCGATCGGCGCGAATATACTGCGAAAGTCACAATTGCCATCAGTCCCAGAAAAAAGCATAAAATACTGATGACGGCTGCTTGAAACCATTTAATGCGGTGAATAAAAGACATTGACCGAAGCTCTCCCCTCTGAAAATTAAAATATCTGACATGATACTAAAATTGTCGGGAAAGAAAAACAAAAAAAGGGCTTTGTTCAAAAACAAATAAATTTAGCGTGCAATACCTGCGATGCTTTTTCAGGGGCCATAAATCCTGCCGGCATGGTCCTTGTGGGAGATAGAGTAGATGCTTTCGGTCGATGGATCAACCCTAATGCACATAATAAGCTCTACGGGAATACATTGCCGAATTACTCTTCCTCACACCCATACATAAAGTGCAGCTGCGATAGCAGCAAAAGATTTTTTTTCTAAGCTTTGCAAACTCTTTGATGATCAATAGAGCACGAGATGGTAAGCAAAAATTATGATGGTATAATTTATTCCGATCATGATAATTTTGGTGCAATTGGTGCAATTGGTGCAATTGCAAGTGGTTTGGTGCGATTGATGCTTTTTAAAAGGATTCGGTCAGTCCCACGCTACTCCCCCAGATCTATGAAAAGAGAATCGAAGATCGCTCGGTTTTGATTATCCAGATACCTTTAAGCCCCAAAAAACCATATTACATGAAAAACGATGGCTTCCCCAAAGGCGTTTATGTGCGCATAGGATCAAGTACAAGGAGAGCCAGTCCGGATTATATCGAAGATTTAGTGCGTGAGGGTAGTCGCTTGAATTTCGATGAAGAACCCATTCAGCAAGATATAGGCATCCTCTCAAAGAAACTTCTGCAACAATTCTATGAGCGTGAGGCGAAAGTTAATAGGCTGCTTGCTGACAAAGTGATCACCCCATCGGGAGTCGCTCGTGATGCCTATAATCCTACAGTTACAGGAGTATTGTTTTTTACTGACGACCCCCACACTTATTTGCCTGAGGCTAGTGTGATTTGTACTTCATTTAGAGGTGACGGCACGACATTTCTGAGAAATCCGCACGTCGCTAGAATTGCGCATCGGATGGGGCTTGTCGAAAAACTAGGCTCAGGTATTCGCCTCATTTTTGACAGTTGTAAAAATGCCGGGCTCAAATCGCCTCAATACACTGAAGGAGGAGATTCAGTTAAGGTAACTTTTTATTTTGAGCACGTTAGGCGAGCTGAGCAGTCCGATGAGGAAGCGATTCTTTCTTTAATACAAAAGCAAAGGGAATTGTCAATTCAAGAAGTCATCAAGTACTTAGAAGTATCCCGGAATACGGCTACACGCAAGCTGAATAATCTTGTTAACGAGAACAAATTGATGCGCGTAGGAAAAGGCCCGTCAGTGAGATATCGAGCTCTTGATGATCAATAGAGCACAAGTTTGACAACACTTACAATCGAGATGCCAAGGGCAAGGACCATAATGTCGATCCATATCCTGTTCTTTCATTGTCGAATAGAAGGAGAGTAACGGAGATGATTCCCGCATGAAAATAATAAAGTTATAAGTCGGATTACCCTAAAATAAATATTTCCTATATAATGAGGAATAAGTACATCGATTATTAACACCTGTGTCCGTAAGACTGAAATATGTTTTTCCATGTGGTTTAGAGGCATCACTATTAGTTAAACTGCTTAAAAAAAGGATTTTTATGACATTAGACCTCGAGCAGAAAGCTGAGATGTTGTGCTCAAAAACCAAGCATTATCTCATCACAACTATGGGAAGATTTGCCGAAGAAGCCGACCCCGACGAATTCTTTAGAGCACTATCATATGCGTTGCGGGAAGAAATTATGATCAATTGGCTGGCCACTACTCGCACCCATGTCAAAAAAGATGTACGCATGCTTTATTATCTTTCCATGGAATATTTGCCCGGCCGCATTTTCAGCAACAATATTACTAACTTGGCTGCAAATGAAATGGTGCGCCTGGTCATGCATAAAATGAATCGAAATTATCATGACATTGTGGAGAGAGAAGCTGATCCTGCCCTGGGCAATGGAGGTTTAGGGCGTTTAGCTTCCTGTTTTTTAGATTCTTTGGCCACTCATGACTACCCCGCCCAAGCATATGGGCTGCGTTATCAATATGGCATTTTCGAACAACAGCTTTGGGATGGCGTGCAAATCGAAGCGCCTGATTGCTGGCTGATTGGAGAAAATCCATGGGAATTTCGAAGGGATTTGCGCAAAGTTTTTGTGAAGTATTGCGGCCATATTAATCCGGCAACAAACATTCATGGGGATGAGATTTATGGGCTGCAAGGATTTGAAGAGGTTTGGTCTGTGCCCTATGATATCCCAATCATCGGATACTCTAATAGTAACAAGTTTTCCGTCGTTACCCTCCGCTTATGGACAACCAAAGAGTCCCCTCGCAATTTCCAATTACAGCGCTATAATGCAGGCTTTTTGGATCAAGCAGCAGAAAACACCACCTTGACAGATGTATTATATCCAAGCGATCATCATGAAACCGGTAAAAGGATACGTTTGAAGCAAGAATTCTTATTAGTCTCTGCTTCTTTACAGGACATCATCCGCCATTATTTAGTCTCCCATGACAATTTCCGCTCCTTTGCCGACAAAGTGCGGATCCAGATCAATGACACCCACCCTGCTTTGATAATCGCAGAGCTTATCCGCATTCTGGTCAAGAAACACGATATCCCCTGGAAAATGGCTCTAGAGCTGACTCAAGCGGTCACAGGTTACACCAATCACACGATCTTGAGCGAGGCATTGGAACAATGGGACCAACATCTTTTGTACTATCTTCTGCCCAGACAATACAAAGTCATCGAACGCCTAAACCACGAATTTTGCCATTTGGTCAGATCGAAATACCCTGCAAATGAAGAGAAAGTGCGCAGGCTTTCCATCATCGAAAACGGCAGGGTGCGCATGGCTAATCTGGCTATTGTGGGTTCGCATAAAGTCAATGGCGTGGCTGCTTTGCACACAGAACTCTTGAAAAATTCTGTCTTTAAGGATTTTTATGAACTTTATCCCGATAAATTTGTCAATGTCACGAATGGAGTGACCCAAAGACGTTGGCTGTTGCATTGCAATCCTGAGCTTTCTAAATTTATTACACGAAGACTAGGGGATGGCTGGATAACGGACTTTTCCCAAATCGGCAAATTGGCAAATTTTGCGGCTGATCTTGCCAGTCAGGAGGAATTCTTGGCGATCAAACGGAAAAATAAAAACAAGCTGATTGAATTTCTCAATCAACATAACAAATTGCGCAATGCTTCTGGTCAAATTATTTCCCCCTCCCCAATCATCGATGTTAGCTCAATTTTTGATGTCCAAATAAAAAGGATCCATGAATACAAACGCCAATTGATGAATGCCTTGCATTTGATCATGCTTTATTACGAGCTCTTAGAAAATCCGAACCATCAACGTATCAAAAGAACAGCCATTTTCGCTGGAAAAGCTGCGGCTGGTTATGAAACAGCCAAAGACATCATCCGTCTAATCCACTGCATCGCCCGCAAAGTCAACAAAGATCCCTCAATTGGCGGGATGTTGAAAATCGTTTATGTAGAAAACTACAATGTTTCTAAAGCCGAAATCATCATTCCTGCCGCTGACCTATCGGAACAAATATCGGCCGCAGGCACTGAAGCTTCTGGAACGGGCAATATGAAGCTAACGATGAATGGCGCGCTGACTATTGGCACCAATGACGGCGCCAATATTGAAATGCGCCAGGCAATTACCGATCAGTGGTGGCCTTTCGCTTTTGGCGCTTCCTCCGAAGAGTTGGCAGAGATGAAATCCAAAAACTCCTATCGTTCGCGCGATGTCTATGAGCAAAATCCACAAATTCGGCGCGCCGTGGATGGTTTAAGGGATCGGAGTTTCGCGGTTTCTGATGCTGAGCATCAGGTTTTAAGCGACCTTTATCATAAACTTATCGAAACGCACTATGGCGGGGCTCCTGACCGTTATTTCACTCTTAAAGACTTGCAAAGCTACTACAACGCGCAAAAAGGGGTGGAAATCCTTTATCAAGACCCAAACAAATGGGCCGAATATGCCATTCATAATATAGCTGGGATGGGAATTTTCTCAACAGACAACTCCATTAGGAACTATTCGGAATTGATTTGGGGCCTCACTCCCTGTCCGTCTGACGATGATATATTGGAGAGGTTCCGGCATGAGTATAGCACCATCGATGTATGTAGAATCATCTAGTTGCAAAGTGCAAAGTGCAAAGTGCAAAGGCGGGCAACATTGTTTAACAGGATACGCAGGATCGGCAAGCGGCATGATATTTCATGATAGTCTCGTGATGCTTATACAAAAAAGGCTGTATTGTAATGAAAAAAATGAAAGATATTTTGCGTGCTCTAAGGAACGCTTGCTGCCCTCAAAAAAGAAAACAAAAAAGCATTCAGGATCATCCCTTTTTTGGGATGTATAGGGGTGAGATAGATAGCGTAGAAAAGAAAATGCAAGAGTTGCGAAAACCTAGGCAGTAAAAATGCGAGCAGCATGGCGGTCAGGATGGTGTAGTCTCTTATAGTCTACTTTTCTCTTCCCAAAATTAACCAATAATCCAACTAATACCCCAGAAGCTTTAAGATAGTTAATCAATTGAGCTTGATGTTCTGGCAGTATCCACTCACAGCATTTTAATTCAACAATCACCACACCTTCAAAAACAAGATCTGCAACATAAAATCCAATTTTTTGATCACGAAAGAAAACATCAATTCTTTTTTCCGCTTCAACCTTAAGTCCTTTTTCTGTTGCTGCTACGATGAGTGCATTTTTATAAACGGATTCTAGAAAACCGGACCCTAACTCATTCATCACGTCAAAGCAACACCCTAAGATAGATTCTGTTATTTGGGAATAGAGATACTGACTGTCATCTTGCATAATGCCTGTTCATTTTCTGGATCGATACTTTCTTCTGTATTCTATTTAACCTTATCTTGCATATCATGCCGCTTTGCGATCTTTGCGCATCCTGTTCATTTTCTGCTGTTCATTTTCTGGATTGGCACTTTCTTCTGTATTCTATTTAACCTTATCCTGCATATCATGCCGCTTTGCGATCTTTGCGCATCCTGTTCTTTCTGCATTGCAAACTCAGAACTGACAGTCTACTACTCATGAAGCTCGGTGTTAATCAAACCCCATTTTTCCAGCAGAGCATCATAAACACCGGATTCATGGACTGCTTTCAATCCTTCATTGAATCGATCAATCATATCTTCCGAATGCCGATAACTGAGATTAGCAACCAAACGCAAACCTTCCAGTGTTAGCGGATTGGATGCCACTTTAAGTTTGCCCACGTAAAACCCTTGAACAGCCACATAAGCAGGCATTGCTTCCATAATCACACCATCAATCTGATTATTCAGCAAACTATCAACAGCATCGTTCGCATTGTCATAGGGAACAATGATAATCGAAGGGTATTTCTCAATATTAAAAACAACCGAAGATCCACTTTTAATACCAATCGTTTTGCCCCCCATTTCCTCCAAAGAATGTACCGGCGAAGAGACAGGAACGATCAAAACCGGACCCAATAAATAAAAAGGATCGGAAAACCGATATTTCTCCCTGGTCACCACATTAGGTGTCAATGAGGAAAGGATGCCATCATATTTCCCGCCCTCTAATTCTTCAAAAAGAGTTCGATATTGCACAACGGAGAGCTGTGCTCGGAAATTTTCTTCTTTCCCAATAGCTGTTAAAAGCTCATCGGAAAAAGCCATCATGTTTTTTTCTTTTCCCATCAACTGCAATGGATACCATGTACCGTCTGCAGCAATGCGATAAAAATTGGGGGCGCCTACTATCCTGCCGTTACAAGCTCGCAACAAAATCAAAACCATCAGAATCGCAAAAATTGCTGTCAAAGAACGTCTAAGGAGCGTATTACTTTGAATAGACGACCAAAGTTGTTTTAATTTTTCCATCCAATACCATTTTCTCAAGAATTTACAAAATTTGGAGTGCGGTGACTTGTCACTGCATAGCAACTCCAAATCTCTTTAAATTTTCATTTACATAGACCAAAGCTTTGGTTTAAAGTCTTAGATTACTATGTTTTTACTTTAGAGGGAATCGTTAAGATTATGCAACAGAAGAAAATAGGATATGTCGTCGCCAATTTTGGGGGGCCGCGCCACCTTTTAGAAATCGAGCCTTTTTTAAAAGAGCTGCTTACAGATCGGGATGTAATCCATACTAACTTCCCCAAAATTGTGCATCGCTTTCTTTTCAGCCGCGTCGCTAAAAAAAGGACTAAAAAAGTCACCGTTGATTACCAATCCATCGGAGGCAAGTCCCCCATTTATGAAGATACTGAGGCTGTGGCAGAATGTCTAAGACAACATCTCAAAGAGCCCTTGATCACATTTCATCGCTACCTGCAGGATACTCATGCGCAATTTATCAAAAAGATCCATCAAATCCCATGCGATGAAATTCGCGTTTTTCCCATGTTCCCGCAATTTACATATGCCACCACCGGAAGCATCGCCCGTTGGTTTAGGATTCATTTGCAAGATTCTCTAGTCAATAAAATGCGATGGATCAAATCCTACCCCGCTCATCCCGCCTTTGTTTTAGCTCATCAAAATGCAATTAAACACTATTTAAAACATCATCATCTAAAAGAAGAGGAAACAGTCCTTCTATTCTCAGCGCATGGCATTCCTCAAAAATTCATGCTCTCTGGCGATGTATATGAAGATGAATGCCAAGCCTCTTTCAAGTACATTATGAAAGCCTTTCCTAAAACTTTAGGACGTTTGTCATATCAATCCAAATTTGGACGGGACGAATGGCTGCGCCCTTATACCAATGAGGTGTGCGAAGCCATCAAAACCTGGAACCAAGGGCGCTCAAACATTGTCTTCATTCCTGTCAGTTTCACTTCAGACCATATTGAAACACTCTTTGAAATAGAGAACGATTACATGACCATCATAAAACAGCAGGGATTGTCTGCACACCGTGTTCCGGCATTAACTTTAGATCCGAATTGGATCCAGGCTATCCTAGACATACTCTTAAAGGAAACCAATCTTTGTTCTAATCAGATGCTGATTCGTAAGAATTAGCCAAAGAGGGCTGCTGAACCATTTGTGGAGCAACATTTGAAATTGGAACTGGCTGCTCCGCCAACATCTTTGCGCGATGCCATGCTTTTTGCATATGGAGGTGCGGATGCCTTTCATCGAAAATGAAAAGATTTTCTTTTCCAACCTGTTTAATAAGCCCTGAATCACTCAAGATCTCCCAAACCTCCATGGTCAAGCCGCAAGCCACTAAATGGCGTTTTGAACCTTTGAGGTAATCCACCAGCTGCTGCAAAGCCAAACAAACTGTAGCGTCGATATCACGGGCATTTTTTAACTGCAAGATAATCACGCGCGTGCTGGTGTCATCTTCTGCGATTGCTTTTAAAGTCGTTTGAAATAAGTCGGCTGCTCCAAAAAAGAGCTCGCCTTCCACTTTAATCACTCGAATCGTGCGATGCTCGTGAACTTTGGAAAAATCCAAATTTTTGAGATCTCCTGACTCATCAAGCTCATATTCCACTAGTTGGGGAATAGCAGCTTTTTTGAGATACAAAATGATGGAAAGCACCACCCCTATATAAAAAGCTATATCCAAGCTAAAGAAAACACAGGAAAGAAAAGTAGTCCATAATACAAATGCATCGGAACTGGTCGCTTTAAGACAAAAAAACAACTGCTTTGGATTGATTAAATTGACTATTGTAACTAAAAGCAGCGCGGCTAAAGAAGCTAAAGGAATCCTTTGAACAAAGTATGCAAAAATCAACAAGATTAAAGCGACAAATAATGAGTTTAGAATGGCGGAAAAGCGTGTTTGGGCGCCGCTGTTAAAGTTAACGCTGCTGCGGGAGGGGCTTCCTGAAATAGGCAAAGCGCCAATAAAAGCGGATAGCAAATTTCCCATGCCTAAGCCGAAAATTTCCTGATTGACTGACAGGCGCTGGCCAGAGCTGGCCGCAACTGATTTAGCTACCGAGGTGGCTTCTAAAATGCTCAATAAGGCTACCGCAAAAGCGACCGGTAAAAGATTGTTCATAATGCCCATATCGAAAAAAGGAAAGACAAGGCTGGGAACAATGTCGTATCTTTCCCCTGTGTCTCCGACTAATAGGACTTGCTGAATATTTTCACCTAGGCTGTCAGCAGTGCTGTAAGAAGAAAGATCCAGGACATGTACGAGAACTCCTGCCAAAGCGCAAGTCATCACTGCCGCCGGAATTCTTTTGTCAATTCGTTTTAAAAGGATGATCAACAATAAACTTGCAACCCCAATTAAAGCGGTCGGCCAATGCAAATAATTTAAATGAGTCACTAAATAGGTGCCTTTTTCATAAAAAGAATACACGCCTGGCATTCGCGGGATGCCTAAAAAAATGAACAGCTGATTCACTACCATGGCAAAGGCTGCCCCTAAAATGTAACCTGCAATAACAGAGTGGCTGACAAATTGCGTGAGACGGCCCAATTTACATCCAGCCGCCAAGATCTGCAGCACCCCTACTAATAAGACCAATTGAGTCAAGACCTGCATGGCCACTAAATCCCTTTCAGCCCCCGCTAAATCGCGATGAAAAGTGAATAGGATCTCCGATATCCCAGATTGCACTAAAATGGCGATGGCATTGCTGGGACCTGTCACAAGGTGGCGGGAAGATCCGAAAGCGGAAGCTACGATGGCGGAATAAATGGCTGCAAACAACCCGCAAGAGATCGGCAGACCCGCCAGCATGGCATAAGCCAAGGCTTGCGGAAAGGTAAGTAATGCCACAGAGAGTCCTGCGGCAGCATCCATCCGAAAAGAACCCCATGAATAATCCTTGAGATCTTTCTTGAAAGGGGAAAATGAAATGTCATCCACTTGATAATTGAAGACCATAACTGTAGCTTATAAAGTATTGCATTGCCGCATAAATACCACTGAGCCAGTGAGATCACAGAGAAAACATGAGAAAATTGAGAGAACTCAAATCTTCTCAGTGATCTCACTGGCTCAGTGGTAAATTGAACAACAAAGGCCTAGTAAAAAATTAATGACAAGAATACTATCTATTCTTATAATTTTATAATTCTTTAGCAAGTAAAAGTGAGCATAAATGTCTAAATTATTAAAACTAGCGATTGTCGGAAGACCCAATGTGGGAAAATCGGCCCTATTTAACCGCATTTGCAAAAAAAGGATAGCCATCGTAGATGAAGCCGAAGGAGTCACTCGGGATAGATTGTATGCCCCAGCGGATCTTTTTGGCTTTCCCTTTGAGGTTATCGATACCGGAGGAATTAATCCCCGAACACAAGCCATATTTAACGAAGAAATCAAAAGGCAGGCTGAAATCGCAATAGAGGAAGCGGATACATTGGTTATGGTGGTGGATGCACAAATTGGCATCACAGACCTAGACCAAGAACTAGCCTTGATTTTATTAAGGACCAAAAAGCCGTTGTGCTTGGCCGTCAATAAGATCGATGACCCTTCGCAGGAACACCTTCTCTATCAGTTTCAATCTCTAGGGATCAAACGCAAGGTTGCCGTTTCCGCCACTCAAAATTGGCGCATGGCTGAACTTTTGGAGGCTGCCTTCGAAGATTTTGGCAAAGATGCGACGGAATACCAAAAAGATCCATCTATCCGCATTGCTTTAATTGGGCGGCCCAATGTCGGCAAATCTTCCTTGGTCAACTATTTGTTGCAAGAAGAGCGCTGCATTGTCAGCCCTATACCCGGAACAACCCGCGACAGCATTGATATTTCCTTCCGGCATGGGGAGGACCTTTACACGCTAGTGGATACGGCCGGTATCCGCCGTAAAGGAGCTGAGCATGAAGTTGTCGACAAATTTGCCTCAATACGCACTCAAAATACTATCGAGCGCGCCGATATCTGTCTTTTGATGATGGATGCTCAGCAAGGAATCACAACTCAAGAGAAGAGGATCGCCAATCTGGTTGAAGAAGCAGGTAAAGGCTGTATTCTGCTTTTTAATAAATGGGACTTGGTCAAAGGATTCCGCATGGAGCATTGCTTACAGGGTGTTGAAGAAGAGGTGCATTTTCTAAAACACTGCCCTAAGCTCTTCATGTCAGCCAAGACAGGCCGGAATGTAGATAAATTGTTCGAGGTCATCAAACAAGTCCATGAGGATTCGCAGAAAAGGATAACCACCCATCAACTGAATAAGTTTATTGGGCTGGCCTTGCAAAAAAACCATCCTCCCATGCTGATGGGCAAACGCCTGCGCATTTACTATATGGCGCAAGTGGATGTGCAGCCTCCTCGCTTTATCGTTTTCGTCAATTACCCCAACCTGATGGTTGAATCCTATAAAAAATATCTCTACAATCAATTTAGGGAAACTTACGGATTTATTGGGGTGCCTATTATCATGCACCTCAGAGGCAAGAAGACCAAAAATGAGGCGGATGAGTCTCAAGATGATTCTGAAAACGTTTCTGAGAACGAGCCGGATATGATCGACTTTGACATTCCGGGTGAGGGCGAAGAAGGAAATGGAGAAGGGGAAGATGGGGAAGGAGCTGCTCCTAATTAAATAAGACCTCCCCTCGCTCAGACCTGGACTGTAACATAACCGTCACTACGCAATGGACATGATGGACATTATGGACATAGTGGACATGATGGACGATGTGTAAGCGAATAGTCCATTATGTCCACTATGTCCACTATGTCCACTATGTCCACTATGTCCACTATGTCCATTGTGTCCACTATGTCCATTGTGTTAGTCCATTGCGTAGTGACGGTCATGCCGGCCTTCCTACTAAGAGAGGTTTAGATAGGCCTGAAAGGCCGGCATGTTACAGCCCAGGTCGAAGCGAAGCGGAGGCCTGGGTTAGCTAAATAAACAATCGAGTCCTGTAAGGACGACATAAGAGTGTTACCTTATCTTGAACCATGCCGAAAAATGAGCAAAAATGACAAAAAATCCTTGCAATCTTCAGCCACAGGAGCTTCCCCGAGGATAAATATCAATTTAACCTTGCCCCGAACTATAGCACACTGTCAAAGATCCAGAGAAGTCGAAACTGCAATAAAAATTGTTCATTTCATTTTTTAAGTGATCAGAATGTTTTAGCATACTATAATTAATTTAAATATTAAGGAGGTTACATGGACTCAACTAACAGATCAAATCCATATGCAATTATAAGGAATAATCAAGAAGTAGGCATTATAGACATTATTAAAACAGAAGTTTTTGATGGCAACCTCCCAGAAGGACTTTCTCAACTAATCTTCTCATCGATAAAAATCAGCGATTTAAAATTGAATGAAAAGAAATGGGAGATTGAAGATAAAGATTTAGCATCAAAAGTAGAACTTGCCCGTTTATGCATACTTCTTAATAAAATTGTTCATCAAATTGAAAATATTAAAAATCAATTTGGTGAAATAGAATATCCCTATGTGTATGTTGTTTTAACAAGTGAATTAAATATGCGCAATAACGATCCTCAAACAATCAGTGAACTCTTACAGGCGAAAAGACAAATGCTGATTGAAAATATTTCATTACTATCGCCAACACACATTAAACAGTTGAAGATAGACTCTAGTATAGCATTGCCTATAGGTTTTGCTCCCAGCTTATTGGATGTCGCATGGCATTTTTCCTGGGTTCGCTATGCTTCTGGAGATGCAATAGACAATAAATTTCACGTAGACAATTGTGTAAGTGTTCTAAAGACCTCCCTTGGAAAAATATGTGAGTTAGGAGGCAATGACTGGCAGTTATGTAAAACTATTATTAAAAATGAAAAAACTAGAAACAAAGGACTTTTCGAAGCAGTTAAATACCTTATTAGTAAAAACCAACGGGAAAAAGCAAGAGAGGTCGCTGAGACGATTTCAGATCCGGAAATAAGACAACGTGCATTAAAATGGTGATCTCAATGACTTTTCCCAGTAAAATAAAATTGAACCCCTGGTAAAGTAAGATTGGCATGAGAGCAGAAGGTAAAAAACGTTGCTTCGGCGGTGGACTTGGCAAGGAATTTTATGCGGATTATCACGATAAGGAATGGGGCATTCCTGTGCATGATGATCAGCATTTATTCGAAATGCTAATTTTGGAAGGCGCACAGGCAGGCTTAAGCTGGGAGACAGTCCTCAAACGGCGTGAAAATTATCGCAAAGCCTTTCACGATTTTGATCCTATCAAAGTGGCATCAATGAGCGAACAGGAAATGGAAGCTCTTTGCCAAAACCCCGGGATTATTCGAAACCGGCTGAAAATCTATGGAGCACGCCAAAATGCACAAGTTTTTTTGAAAATTCAGAAAGAGTTTGGCTCTTTTGACCGTTATATTTGGAAATTTGTGAACGATAAGCCTATCAAAAACCAATGGAAACAATTCAAAGATATTCCAGCTACCACAGTAGAAAGTATTGCTTTATCAAAAGATTTGAAAAAACGAGGGATGACCTTTGTGGGTCCTACAATCATTTACGCCTATATGCAAGCGGTGGGTTTGGTCAACGACCATCTTATGGAATGTTGGCGCTACGAGCCATAAAACTTGTACCCTATCAAATTTAAATTGATGTTAAACGTCGCCAAAGCTCCCGAAATGCCTCACCTCACGATGCCGACCAGTCGGCATCGAAGAAAAGCGGTGACAAGTCACCGCACTCCAAATTTTTATTGCGGATAAAAACTGAATAGACTTTAATAGTTTACAAATTACATCTCACACAACCCCTAAAAGGTGATACATGAACCGAAGCCATCTCGATATTCTACAAACGCAAATTGCCGAATTAAAAAAAAACGGCCTCTATAAACAGGAAAGGGAAATTACCTCCCCTCAACAAGCTAATATTACCATTGCCGGCGGACGCAAAGTGCTGAATTTTTGCGCAAACAATTATCTGGGTCTGGCCAATCACCCTGAAGTGATTCAGGCTGCCAAAGAAAATTTAGACCACTATGGATTTGGCCTCTCTTCCGTGCGCTTTATATGCGGCACCCAAACAGTCCATAAAGCCCTTGAACAAAAAATCTCCAGCTTTTTGGGGATGGAAGACACCATTTTGTATTCCTCGTGCTGGGATGCAAATAGCGGCCTATTCGAAACAATTTTAGGACCTGAAGACGCCATCATCAGCGATGCCCTGAATCATGCCAGCATTATCGACGGGATTCGCCTTTGCAAAGCTAAAAGACTGCGCTACAACAATAATGACATGCAACACCTTGAAGAACAACTGCAAGAAACTAAAGATTGCCGCCTCCGCATGATCGCCACCGATGGGGTTTTTTCCATGGATGGCACAATTGCAGATCTAAAAAGCATCTGCGATTTAGCCGATAAATACGATGCCATGGTGATGGTTGACGACTCGCATGCAGTAGGCTTTATCGGGGAAAATGGACGGGGCACCCCTGAATTCTGCCAAGTCATGGGACGCATAAACGTAATTACAGGAACCTTAGGAAAAGCTTTAGGGGGAGCCTCCGGAGGATATACATCAGGAAAACGTGAAGTCATCGAATGGCTGCGGCAGCGGTCTCGCCCCTACCTTTTTTCTAACACTTTAGCGCCTTGCATTGCCGGAACGTCGCTAAAGGTGCTTGAAATACTCGCAGCATCCAGCGAATTAAGGTTGCGATTGCGCAAAAATAGCCATTATTTTCGCGAAAAAATGACAGCTTTAGGATTCAATCTGATTCCTGGACACCATCCGATCATCCCAATCATGCTGGGAGAAGCCCAGTTGGCACAAGAATTTGCAGCACGCATGCTGGAAAATGACATCTACGTGATTGGCTTTTTCTTTCCGGTAGTGCCCCAAGGCAAGGCACGCATTCGCACACAGATTTCTGCAGGCCATAGTCAAGAGGATTTGGACCGAGCCATCGCTGCATTTCAAAAAGTTGGAAAAGAACTCAAAGTGATCCCTTAGGGGGTCAGAGCACTTTCTGTTCTAACAGCCGGCATGTTTACATGTAAACATGGAATAAAGTGGATCACTCTACAAGCATTTCCTCTAATTCCGCCCATTTCGTCCACTCTTCCGGAAATTTCTCTTCAAAAATTATCTTGTCCCAAGCCTGAACAAATTTATAATAGTTTATCAAAAATTTCTGAAGGAGATCTAGAAATTTGTGATTACAGGTTACTTTACTGATTGAGGATGCGTAGTTTTTGACCTCGAAAACTTGAAGCCATTCAACATTTTCTGAAAACACTCTTTCTACTTGTCTATCAAACAATACACTCAACACTGTTTTTTCAAAGTTCGCGGTATGACTCTCCTTTATTTGCTTACACAAACTATCAAGCATACGAATAAAAATATTCTCCAACAATTTGACCCACTCTTTATTTAAACCTTTATTGACAACGACCTTACGAAGGTCCTTAATCAACTCTTTTCTAAGTTTGCAAAATTCATCTATATGTTTCTTCACATCTTGATATTGTCTTTCATAATCTTTACCATCTAGCCCACGATCTGTTTTTGTGTCCACCTGCGTAAAATCTTTAGAGTAAATGCCTTTTTCATTTCTCATTTCCGGAAACACGATCGCTTTATCCGCAAATACTTTCAGCAGCACTTTTTCAATGTTTTCATTCCAGGATTTATCTGCCGGCACAGTCACAACATCGAACAAAAAATTTTGCCTGTTCTTTTCGTATTTGCGCTGATGTAGCAAATTGATGAAATTTCCATCCTTATTCCCCCACACAAACCATTTTTTACCTTTCCACTCATGGCAATTTATTTCGAATATTTTAGATTTTCCCTCAATTACAAATGCATTCCGATAATTTAACTTGATTTTACTTAAGATCTCATTTAATTCAGTACCGTCTCTTGGCTCTTGCACCAGCAACTCGTTAAACGCATCTTTAAAATATTTTTTATCTGCCTTAATTTTTAAATCCTCATACAACTCTTCCGGTTTTACAAACCTTCTATTTTTCTGAATAACTATTGTTTGATTATCTTGATTATGACAGACCACGAAATCGCCATAGTGGCATCGATTGCTATTAAATGCGTTGAGTATGACATCTGTCCTGTTTCCATCAGTCTCAATTTCATGCACTTTTCGAGTTACTCCAATAATTTCATTGAACTGAACTTTAATTTTCACATTGATTTCTCCGCCCTGCGCTTCATATAGTCGCATAAACTTTTGGAAGTGAAATTGCAGATCTAAATTTCTGCAAGCCACGGCCGATCCAGACATTTTAAAAAATAGGTCTTGAATGTTCGTAAAGTCTTCCTTGTGTATTTTTACCGGTCGACCTGCATTGTCTTTAGCATCGACAGCAATCTTTATTTTATTAATTATTTCTTCCTTTGAAATCTCATTCCCCTCGCTACCTAAAACTGAACTGACCATAATACCATCCATTAAAAAAAATAATTAGAGTCAGGAAACCTATTCCAGACATCAATAATTAGCGATACCAAGAAAATAAAGAAAAATAGTACACTAAAGTAAACGGTGAAAAAGAATATTACATAACCACTTATAAATATTCAATCGGAATTTTAGATGTATCTAGGAATAAAATAAAAAATTTATAAGACTTTATTTAGGCGATAACCTAACCCCATCAGATGTAACACTAAAAAATCAAAATAATAACTGGAAATCCCCATTTTTCTTCAACAGGCCTAATTTATTATTAGGAAAAAATCTTCCTGTTTATTATCATAAGTAAATAATTATTTATTCAATACGCGAGGGATTATGAAAGCTCTAGTAAAAAAAAGTTCAACTCAGGGCCTTTGGATGGAAGAGGTTCCAGTTCCAAAGATCGGTGATGATGAAGTTTTAATTAAAACACATCAAACATCCATTTGTGGAACAGATGTTCACATTTATAAATGGGATTCCTGGGCGCAAAAGACCATTTCCGTACCTATGGTAATAGGTCATGAGTTTATGGGGGAAATTGTAGAAACTGGCCGCAATGTGCAAGGATTAAAAATCGGCGATCGCGTGAGCGGCGAAGGGCATATCACCTGCAAACACTGTCCAAACTGCCGCATGGGAAAAAAACATCTTTGTATGAATACGTTGGGCCTTGGAATCCACCGCCACGGCTGCTTTGCCGAGTACTTTAATCTGCCCGCCGAAAATGTTTTTCCCTTACCCTCTTTTGTCAAAGATGATATCGCCTCTATCTTTGATCCCTATGGAAATGCCGTTCATACGGCCTTATCCTTTCCACTAATCGGAGAAGATGTCTTAATAACGGGGGCTGGCCCAATTGGAATTATGGCAGCCGCCATAGCACGCAAGGCTGGCGCCCGCAATGTGGTCATCACCGACGTAAATGAATATCGCCTCAGTTTAGCTAAGCGAATGGGTGCAACTTGCGCTGTGAACGTCAGCACCACATCGCTTAAGGAAACGATGAAAAAACTTGGCATCGAATATGGATTCACCGTTGGATTAGAAATGTCGGGAAATCCCCAGGCGCTTTCAAATCTTCTTGAAGCTACGCGCCATGGCGGCAATATCGCTCTTTTAGGGATACTCCCGCCTAATTGTGTCATTGACTGGGATCTCGTGATCTTTAAAATGCTCGTGATAAAAGGTATTTATGGCCGGGAAATCTTTTCTACCTGGTACCAGATGACGCACTTGCTTGAAAGCGGACTTGACCTTGACCCGATTATTACCCACCGCTTTCCCGCCGCAGAATTTACAAAGGGCTTCGACGCTATGCTTTCCGGCCAATCAGGAAAAGTTCTTTTAGATTGGAAATGAGATAAAATGCCGCCAAAGCTCCCGGGTTAGTCTACCATAGGGAACAGGATACGCAGGATCGCGAGCGGCAAGATAAGGCAAGATAGTTCACAACGCCCATGACCCCAAATTTTAACGCGGAGGCGCAGTGGCTCTGCGTCATCAGCGCCACTGCGCCTCCGCGTTAAAATTTGGGGTCATGGGCGTTGTGAACTATCTTGCCTTATCTTGCCGCTCGCGATCCTGCGTATTCTGTTCCCTATGGTAGACTAACCCGGGAGCTTTGGCGGCATTTAAATAACGTTATTCATCACCCATTTTTGTACCGCAAACGTTGCAATAATAGTTCCCTTGCCAATCTGCATACTCAGAATAATTACTGTTGCGACAGACTTTGCAACGCCACCAAACACCGCAAGTAGTCAATTCATCTTCACAAAATTTATTACTTTCTTGTGAAATTGTATTTGCATTGCCATAAATTGCAGTCAAAAGCAAGGGGATCAAAAAAATCATAAATAAAATAAACTGAATATCATCAGAATAATCGTCTTTCTTTTTATTCTTTATCTCATTGTTTAGTTCATTTATTTCTTTTCTCAACCATTCATTCTTTAACATAACTTCATATCCTTGAACTTGTCTAGGAAGCAGGCAGGGAACAGCGCTCTTCCAAAGGAGGCGGCGGAGGAGGTGTTGCAGCAGGCTTCTTATGCAGCTCATCCGCTTTTTTCAATCGCTCCTTTTTTTCGTCAATATTCCACTCATCCGAGATAATTTTTTGGATATCTTCGCTATCCAAGGTTTCAAATTGAATCAGCATCTGCGCTATCAAATCGACCTGGCTGCGCTTTTCTTGGAGGATCCTAGTGGCCGTCTCATACGCATCATCCAAAAGTTTACGCACTTCCGAATCAATCGCTTTGGCAGTTTCTTCGGAATACTTTTTTTCATGGTATCCTGACATGCCTAAATATTGACCGCCATCGGAACGCTCATCGTAGGACACAGTGCCCAGTTTTTCACTCATCCCCCACTCGCAAACCATACTGCGGGCTAAATGGGTGGCTTGCTCAAAATCTTGACGGGCTCCGCTAGAGACATCCCCTATAAAGATCTCTTCGGCAACACGCCCCCCCATTAAAACCGCCAGCTGATCAATGACTTCTTTTTTCCAATAGCTGACGCGGTTTTTCTTAGGCAGGAACATTGTTGAGCCTAAAGACATACCTCTCGGAATAATCGTCACTTTATCTACCGGATCGCCGTGTTTGACAACCAACCCTACGACCGCATGTCCCGACTCATGATAGGCTGTCGTTTTCTTTTCGTTTTCGTCGATTTCTAAACTGCGCCGTTCTTTTCCATACAGGACTTTGTCGCGGGCTTCCACAGTTTCCTGGGCAGTGACAGCCGTGCGCCCTTTCCGCGCAGCCAATAATGCCGCTTCATTGAGAATATTGGCTAAGTCCGCTCCTGAGCATCCCGGAGTGCTTCGGGCTATCGCCATCAAATCTACTGTAGGATCCATCTTAATTTTACGGGCATGTACTTTTAGAATATCAAAACGTCCTTTGATGTCCGGCAAGCTAATCACCACACGCCTGTCAAAACGGCCAGGGCGCAACAGGGCTTTATCCAAAACATCCGGGCGATTAGTGGCCGCCATCAAAATCACACCTTCGTTGGTGTCAAAGCCATCCATCTCTACCAGCAGCTGATTTAAGGTTTGCTCCCTTTCATCGTGGCCGCCGCCAATGCCTGCACCCCGATGACGGCCCACAGCATCGATCTCATCCATAAAAATGATGCAAGGCGCATTTTTCTTAGCTTGGTCAAACAAGTCGCGAATGCGGCTAGCGCCCACTCCAACAAACATTTCAACGAAATCGGAACCTGAAATCGAAAAGAAAGGGCGATCCGCCTCCCCGGCCACGGCTTTGGCAATTAAAGTCTTACCTGTACCTGGAGGTCCAATGCAAAGAACCCCTTTCGGAATTCTACCGCCTAGAGCAGTAAACTTCTGAGGATTTTTTAGAAATTCGACAATCTCTTGCAGCTCTTCGATAGCTTCATCCACCCCGGCGACATCTTTGAAAGTCACTTTATTGGTTCCTTTAGCCATCAGTTTCGCTGGAGACTTTCCAAAGTTCATCGCGTTAGTGCCCATGCCCTTCATTTGGCGCGAGAAGATAAAATAAAGCACCAAAATGACTAAGAGGACCGGCATGATCGTAATCAAATAACTCAGATAGTTTGGAGTAGGCTCTTCGCTTTTGAAAGTTTTTTCCAAAACAGTATTCAACGGCTGATCAGGAGCTTTGAAATACCCTCCCTTATTAGTATTGAAATTATCCCATTCTTCTTTGGCATTAATAAACCAATGATTGAATTGTTCGGCATCTTGTTTTTCCAAAACGCGCGTAGACAGCTCTTTATTATTGAAAAACCAAATGACTTGGGCGACAGCTTGACGCGCTTTATCCAGTTGAGCTAAGTTGTCTTCTAGCTTCGAACTGAGATGATTGGCTTCATCGATGACTTCCTTATAATTCCGAACACTGCGCAATTTAGCCAGACGTATATGGTCTTCTACTTGATTGAGATCATTCACTATGCTATGTAGAGAATCCAAACTCTTCCGATAAATCTCCAGACGTTCTCCGATCTTCTTGACGGAGGCATTAGCAGCCCCGGTAATATCGCGGTCAATATCTTTTAGAGTGTTTTTAATAGCTTCATTACCAATGCCAAGCAAGGGGCCGCGAAAGTTATGGACTAAGTCTGTGAGTGCCTTGCCAAATTGTTGGGTACTAGCATCACTTGGGCTGTTTTGCACAGACGCCCACTGATTTTCCAAATCGGCAAGACTGACGACATTTTTTTTGCTAAGCTCTTTGATGGTGATGCTGTAATCTTTATCTGCTGCATTATAAAAATCATCGACTACAACATAGCCTTCTTTGGGCAAAGGCAAACCGCTTAAATGCAAAAACCAATCGCCGGAATCTTTGACTTTGGTTTTTAAATTGACGACTTCCTTCTCTAGCCGCTCTTTTTCGCCGGTAAATTCATGGTTAGTGTTAAGCAATTCCAAATATTTAAAGCGATTTTTCCCTTCTTCTGTTAACCGATCGCGAAATTTACCGCTAAATGTCACTAAATTATCGTTAAGTGCAATCTTACGACTATCCTCCGGCTGAATCAGCTGCAAATTAACCAAATGCTCTAGCTGATAGCTAAAAGATACTTTTGCATATTTGGTTTCAATGAAATTTTGCAGCATGAGCGCAAGCAAAAATGCTACCATTAAAAACCAAACAAAGCTGCCTGGAATATTTTTCTTGAAATCTTGTTTCTTATCTTCAGCCATATCTACCTTGAACAGATGTAATCGAAATCTCTAGAGTTTATATCACTCCAGTGTACCACATAAATTATTCGCTTTCAACAGCTAACTTTACTCTCTATTTTTGATTCTTAAGGGGCAAGTAAAGTCTCTCTTTCCAAAATAATTTCCAATCCCGACTCCTCGACTATTGCTCCATGTTTTGTTTTGCCGGTAAGAAATTCGTGTTGAATCACAGGTCCTTCCCACAACACCGGAATCCGCTGGCGCAAAAAAGCCGGAACTTTGGAATCTGTCCACCATTTATCTACCGTAGATGTGCGTGGATAGGCCTCTTGCAAACAAACAGGCCCCAGGATGTAATTTTTTAAGGGCAAAACAACCCTAGCTTGACCTTTCAAGACTTCTCTCCAATCTGAAGGAATACCGCCATGGCCAGCTTCGCGCACTGTCACCCGCCAATTTCCATACCAAAAAATTCCATATTCCAAAGGTAGGCCAGCCGGCAAAACTTCTGAATCCCGCCCTACAATAAAAAGGCGTTTTCGGTCGATATAGATTTTATTCTCGCCCATAATTAATTGACGATTGGCTTTTCCTGATAAAATCAAGTCGCAAGCTATTTCCAAGAAGGAGCAGGAAAGTGAAAAATTTTCCAACTCGCAAAATCGGCGGACGAGATGCTTGATTTCAAAGGGAGACGTCGGACAGCTCTGACTAAGATCCAAAAGAGTCCCGAATTTTCCTTTTTCTATGAAGCTTAGATAGGGGGCTAAAACTTGATCAAGATATCCTTTTAATTCCAGCGCCTCTGAGCCTATGCGGCAAAGGCTTGGGGCAATCTCTTTGCCAAACTCTTTAGATAATCCGGGAAGGATGCTGGTTCGAAATTTACCTCGTAAAAAGCGAGGGTCGAGATTGGTGCAGTCCTCAAAAGCCTCTAAGGATTGTTTTTTCAGCCAAAGCAAAATCTCTTCCTTGCGCACTTCTAAAAGGGGCCGCCAAATCTTGAGCTCTTGGATTTGAGTCACTTTTTGCAATCCGCTTAGATAAGGCAAGCTGCTCCCCTCTAATAAACGCTTAAGCACAGTCTCGGCTTGGTCATCGGCATGATGGCCCAGCACAACTGCTTGATAATCATGATCTTGGCATAAAGTTCTAAAAAATTTATGCCTTTCCTCGCGGCTAGCAGCCTCTAAGTTGCCTTTCAAATCTTGCGGGCAAAGTTTCTTTAAATAAAAAGGCAATTTCAGTTCTTGAGCTAATCTTTCTAGTTGGAGAGCTTCTTCCCCGCTTTCCACTCGCCAGCCATGATCAACGTGAGCTAATCCCAAATCCAAATGCCGACAGTTCTTGTATTGAAGCAACAGGTAAAGCAAAGCCAACGAATCGGGGCCTCCTGAAAGCCCAAGCAATATCGGCTTGTTTTTATTAAAATCACAATGTTTCTCAAAAAAATCAAAAATAACTTGCGCCAATAGGTCTTTCACTTTTTTAACTCGACTTTACTTGACCCCATAAATTTTATAAAGAAGATAACTCAGGATAACAAGAGCGATAATAAGCCAAAGGAAAAAGTAAGGGAAGTTTTCTTCAAAAGGCAGCGTTAATTCATCTTGAAGAGGCAGGCTCTTTTGCTTTGATGTCGGTTTTTCTTCATTGGGCTCTTGCTGGTTGGGTTCGTCTTTGAATACCTCTTTTAATTCAGGGACATCACGTATGGGGATCCATTTCTCAAAACCTTTTTTCCATACTAAAGTGTCCGGACTTAACCGAATATCTCTCTTCAATTCCAGAAGATTGTAGGGGCCTTCCTGTTTACCTTCGATTTCGATATACCAAATTTTTTCCATACACACCATCGAACCGTGCCCTGCACCTCTAAGCTTATTGTATCAAATGGCCTAATTAATGTATGCTCTTGGAAATCAGATCCTATTAAAACGAAATGAAAATAGTGAAGACTTATGCCTATCCTCTGGCGTTATCTACTGAGCCACTACCTTAAAGTTCTGTTTTTTTGCACCGTCGCATTTATTGCGGTCCTGCTTACCACCCGCTTGGATGAAATCGCTCATTTTGCCACGCTTGGCCCCCAGGGGGTTTACATAGTCTTATTTACCCTTCATCAAATCCCTTACATATTGCCGATCGCGATCCCCATTTCCGGTCTGATTTCTGCCATCATTCTCATTCAAAATCTTTCATTGACTCATGAACTTACAGCCTTGCGCGCCTCTGGCCTAGCTTTGAGGGATATCCTTTCCCCGATTTTTTTTGCCTCAGGAGTCTTAGCTTTCGCCACTTTCTTTATCGTCTCGGAGTTAGCTACCAAATCCCATCTGCATTCTGGCCTTTTAAAAAGTGAACTGCGCGCTGTCAATCCTTTGCTTCTCTTGAATAACAAGCATCTTATGCGGCTAAAAGGGATTCATTTCGATGCCATGGGGCCCTCGCGTTTGGGGGAATTTGCTTCTCAAGTTTTTATCGCCATGCCTAATAAAAATAATAGCCGGATCAATGTGATGCTTGCTAAACACTTGCAAGCTACGCCTTCAAGTTTGATCGGCAAGGATGTGACACTGATCTCCAGTTTGAACAAAGACAGCCAACCTGAGTTCGATAACATAATCATTGAAAATATGGGCCAGTCCAAAACAAGCATTCAAGATTTCTCGCAAACGATCCAAAAAAAGGTCTGGTCGCTGAATAATGACCATCTCAAATTATCCATGCTGCTTGTTCGTCTAAATGAGGAGCGGCAAAATCGTGAATTAGCTATTCAAACGGGCAAGCCTGTTAGCGAGCAAAAACAAATCCAAAGAAATCTAAACCGTTGTTACTCAGAGATTTGCAGGCGCATTTCAGTGGCTTTAGCTGCATTTACCTTCACTCTTATGGGGGCATCTTTCGGAGTACGCATTGGAAGAAAGCGATCCTATAAAGGGATTTTTCTAGTTATAGGGCTAGCTTCTTTATTTTTAATTGCCTATTTTGCTGCTAAAGGGATAGATCATCTTTTAATATCTTCAACTCTTTTATACATGGTTCCCCATCTGGTCATTATAATAGCCTCTCTTTGGATGCTCAGCCGAGCTACAAAGGGAATAGAGTAGGTAATTGATTGGGACGTTAAGCTGCGAAGTTAGAAGTCAGAAGCTTGAAGTCGGAAACTAAAGGAACAGGATGCGCGGGATCGCAAGCGGCAAGATAAGCAAGATAAATC
>Ga0206882_1003_pt2 | contig 64142 bp, 44 predicted proteins | sample Alteio_BWOrgCont_4_FD_152908 | JGI IMG/M metagenome (GOLD analysis project Ga0206882, IMG submission 152908) | Enriched cells from forest soil in Barre Woods Harvard Forest LTER site, Petersham, Massachusetts, United States -... | ecosystem: Environmental > Terrestrial > Soil > Temperate forest > O...
CATCCACAGCTAGCATGAGATCGTATCCCTTATTTTTCGTTTTTATTGGCCTTGGTTTGCAGTGCTTCTCCCATTGCCTTTTCTTGTAAGGCGGTTTGTTCCATTCTCAGAAAAAGATGCCGGCAAACACTCTCCGGAACTTTATTTCCCTGCTTTACAAAGATTAAAGCAAGCCTTTCCTACTCATAACATATCTGGAAGACGATCGAACCGCCTTTTTTTGATTCTTCTTTCATTGGCATGGTTTTTTTTAGTGATCGCTTTGATGCAGCCAGAGAAAGTGGATCACTATCGGCAAACGAAAAATAAGGGATACGATCTCATGCTAGCTGTGGATGTTTCAGGGTCCATGCAGGCTATCGACTTTTCGACACCTTCAAGAATTATCAGCCGCTTGGACGTAACCAAAGATGTTGTTGGAAAATTTGTGCGCGGCAGGCAAGGGGATCGAGTGGGGCTTGTCACTTTTGGCGAAAACGCGTATCTGCATGTTCCTCTCACGCTTGATACAATCTCGGTAAGCAGGATGTTGAATGATACGGTCTCTGGGATGGCCGGAAACGCGACAGCTATCGGCGATGCTATTGGCTTGAGCGTCAGGACACTCCGGGAGCGCCCGGAAGGTTCTCGCGTTGTGGTGCTTCTGACAGATGGAGAGGATAATTCCAGCAGCATTCCTCCCTTGGAGGCTGCAAAGCTTGCAAAGCAGTATGGGATCCGAATCTACACGATTGGGATTGGAAAAAAAGGCCCGGTTCCTTTTCCGTCGCAATTTGGCGGGTATGGAATGGCGGAAGTTGGGATGGATGAAGAGTTGCTGAAAGACATTGCTGCGCTGACCGGCGGTCAATATTTCCGGGCAGCCGATCAAAAGGCCCTTGAGTCAATTTATGGGAAAATCAATGAACTGGAAAAATCTGAGTCCAATCAAACCCTATTTTTGATCCGCGAGCCTTTCTATTTCTATCCATTAGGTTTAGCCATGGCGCTTTTGTTTTTGCTTTCTTTAGACCAGCTTCTATTTAGGAGAACGAGCTGTGGAATTTAGTCAATTGCATTTTGCACATCCCTTATGGCTGTTGGCGGGGCTTGTCATCCCAATAGTGTGGGTTGTCTATTTTCTTTTCTATCGGATAAGCCGCCCCATTCATCAGTTAGAAAAGTTTATCGATAGCCATTTGCTTCCCTATTTGTTGGTGAATAATTCAAATAAGGGCGGCTCCTCTTGGAAACATTTGCTTTTGTGGACGGCGGTATGGTCTTTTCTGACTTTGGGCCTGGCTGGCCCTAGGTGGGATTTTCGAGAAATTGAAACGTTTTCAAGGGATCAGAGCCTTGTGATATTGCTGGATCTGTCTGAATCGATGAACGCAACAGATGTCAAGCCTTCCCGGCTTGTTCGCGCAAAGCAAAAGATCGAGGACCTCATCAACCTCTCCAAAGGGGTTAAAATAGGGCTCATTGCGTTTGCGGCTGATCCGCATATGATCACCCCTTTGACAGAAGATACAGAGACGATTCGCCATCTTCTCCCATCCCTTGATACCAGTTTGGTCTATGTCCAAGGAAGCAGGTTATCTTCTGCTCTCGATATGGCTTCCGTGATGTTGGAGCCTGAGCCCGGCAATAATAAGGCGCTTTTAGTGATCAGCGATGGCAGTTTTGAAGATGCAACTGCTATCATCACAGCCAAAAAGCTAGCAGAGAAAGGCATAGTCCTCCATACCATGGGTGTCGGTACGGAAAATGGTGCACCTATAAAAGATCATCAAGGGAATGTTGTCAAAAAAAATGGAGTCCCTATCCTTTCAAAGCTGGAAAAAGAACGATTCAGCGAGATCAGCAAAATCGGAAATGGGCAGTATCTTGAAGCGCAACATTCGGATCAAGCGGAAAGCCTTATTCTGAAAGATCTTGAAAAGAGGGCGGAGGCTCAGGTGGCTTTAGGTAAAAAAAGCCGGCTTTGGGATGAACGTTTCTTCTTAATGATTTTTCCGGCCTTGCCTATCATCTTGTGGTGGTTTAGAAGGGGGGCTGTTTTTGCTTTGGCCCTTATTCTTTTCATACCATCTTTTGACCTGCAGGCTGATGCTGCCGATTATTTTAAAAATACCGAACAGCTTGGAAAACAATCTCTGGAAGAAGGTGATTATGAAACGGCTATCCGGAAATTTCAAGACCCCTATAGAAAAGGGGTCGCCTACTATAGGGCAGGTAATTTCGCCGAAGCTGAAAATATGTTCCGTCAATCTTCCCGCACTGACGTCGCTTCCAGTGCAGAGTACAATTTAGGCAATTCGCTCGTTCGACAGCAAAAGTTTGAAGAGGCGAAAACTGCATATGAAGAGCTCCTAAAGAAATGGCCTGAACACACAAAAGCCAAGGAGAATCTTGAGCTTGTAAAAAAAATGCTGGAACAGCAAAAACAGGAATCTTCAAATTCTGAAAATTCCGGCCAGCAAGAAAATGAAAATAAAGAAGATCAAGGCAAAAAGGATCAATCTAATAGTGGATCGAAGAAGGAAAACAAGGGGGAAAATCAGGATTCTAAAGGCAAATGCGATCCCGGGAAGAAAGAGGAGGGTAAGGATCAAGCTTCTGATAGCTCCGGCGAGCAAAGAACACCTCATGACCAGGGCAAGGATGGGCAACAAAACGAGGGACTAGAGCCCCAATCAATGGAAGAAAAAGAAAAGGCACGAGATGGGCAGAATGAAATTCCCGATGGATGGCAAAACCAACAAAAAGGAATAGAAGAAGCAGATGCAGCTCAAAAAGAAGGAAAAGGCGCTAAAGCTTCTAAAACTCAAGAGGATCTTGATGCCGATCTTTGGCTAAACCGGATTACTAATGATCCAAAAACCTTTATGAAAAACAAGTTTTACATCGAGTCAAAGAAAAACGGAACAACGGAGGGGATAGACCCATGGTAGTGCGACTGATTTTTTTATTCTTTTTGTTGCCGCCTTTTCTTTTTTCGGGGGAATTTACAGCCAGTGTCGAACGCAATCAGATCAATGTCGGTGAAAGTTTTACGTTAAACTTAACTCTAAAGGATACATCTGCTCAAGGAGCTCCTTCAATAGGTGCGTTGAAAAAAACATTTTCTATAAATTCTCAGCAGCAATCGTCTAACACCGTGTTTATGAATGGGCATAGATCTTCGAGTATTACCTGGAGGGTTGCCCTTACACCTCAAATGGAGGGAGAAGCAACAATTCCTTCGATCAGTATAAACACATCCGACGGAACTCTTACAAGCGATCCGATCAGGATTAGTGTCGTTAAAGGAAATCCTACAGCTTCCGATTCGGATATAAAAGAAATAACTTTTACAGCGGATGTGAGCCAAGCGAAACCTTATAAAAACGAGCCGGTCATCTATACAGTTAAACTTGCCTCCAAAATCGACTTGTCGAATATTAGGGTCCAGAAGCTCAATATAGAAGATGCTATCGTAGAATCGAATGGCGAGCCGAAAATTTATAAAAGAATTGTCGATGGAATAAAAGTGGATGTCATTGAGTTTGGTTACCTCATTACGCCTTTAAAAGCAGGCCCATTGAAGATTCCTGCCATAATCATCCAGGGGGATATTCCAATCAGAAGAAAATCACGTCAGGGGTCAGTTTTTGATGACTCTGAAAGCTTTTTCAGGATGTTGGCTTTTGATCAGCTGAAACCTTTTACATTGGCGACAGAGGAGGTCGTCTTAGATGTGCAGCCGGCATTGGTTGATATGAATCCTTGGCTGCCGGCTAGATCTTTGAGGATTGAAGAAATATGGGATGAATCTCAAACCTTGCAAGCGGGAGAGCCTATTATTCGAGGCTTTAAAATTGTTGCTGAGGGGATTATGTCAAGTCAACTGCCAAGTTTAAATGACCTGCAAATCAAGGATAATAGTTTCAAAATCTATGCTGACAAGCCGGAGAGCGGAGATGAGATAAAAGACGGAACCATCCATAGTTTTCGAAAGGAGCAATACACTCTAATTCCTCAACAATCTGGGGCCCTCACATTGCCGGAAATTTCCCTGGCGTGGTGGGATGTGGCAAAAAAAGAGAGGGTCTTTGCTCACATACCGTCTAGGACACTCCAAATTAAAGGGGGAGTTGAGAATGCGAAAAGCCAGATAACTCGCACTGAAGAAGAAAGGCTACCCATTCCCGCGTTTCGGAATGAGCTCGTCCAAAGGGATTCAATCTTTTATGTTTTAATGGCAGGATTGGCGGTTTTGCTTCTTTCCGCAATTTTGTGGGTGATTGCACTTCAGAAAAAGATAGGGCGGCTTACAGAAAAGGCAGGGACAGGGGACTTGAAAATTGCAGATAAACCCGATAGCTCAAGGCAACCTTTGCGTTCCAATGCAGAAGCGAGACGGCCTACAAAAGATAAAAATGAAAAGCTACCAGATCTTAATCCAACTTAGAAAGTCTGCTCGCTTTTGTAAAACCCTGACTTGAACCATGAGGCATATTCTTATTGTTAAAGTCGTCCTTTGAAAAGATCTAAGTTTTCATCCGTAGGAATAGAAATATTTTTAAGTATCTGTCAATATAAAACTTGCGGAAATGGAGCCAAAATGCATAGAATACGCGACAGGGACGGCATAATGTCTTCTCTGAGCAACCTCTAACCAAAATGAAAGGTGCATAATGACAACTCAGACCTTTAATTTTATCCTAATTGTCTGGTGCGGGATGGCGGTTGTAAGCTTCCTGGCTCTTCTTTTCATAACCTCTCCTTATGGACGCCATTCTCAGGATTCATGGAGGCCTTTTATAAATGGTACAATAGGTTGGATATTGATGGAATTACCTGCAGCAATTATTTTTGCTTGGGTCTATGCAATAGGAAGCCGGCCTACAGATTTTTACAGCATTGCATTTCTTGTACTGTGGGAATTTCATTATCTGCATCGTACTTTTATTTTTGCTTTTAGGCGCCGGAAAATGGCCCGGCCGATCTCGCTTTACGTCGTATTATTTTCCTTGTGTTTTAATGGGTTCAATGCGTTTCTCAACAGCTATTGGATTAATATCTTGTCGGCAGGGTATCCAAAAGAATGGTTTTTAAATCCTATGTTTATTGTCGGCATCTGCCTGTTTTTTGGTGGGTTTTGGATCAATTTCAGTGCTGATGAAAAACTGCTCAAGCTAAAACGCCAAGGAGGTGGTTATAAGGTGCCGGAGGGAGGGCTTTATAATTACATAACTTGCCCAAACTACTTTGGAGAAATAGTAGAGTGGTTCGGATTTGCTTTAGCCACGTTGTCGCCGGCAGCTTTTGCTTTCGTCCTTTGGACATTGGCTAACCTCGTACCGCGTGCCATCAGCCATCATAAGTGGTACCATAGTCAATTTTCAGACTATCCCAAAGAAAGAAAAGCCATATTTCCATTTCTACTTTAACCTTTGCCTTAGTACATTGTCAAAATTTGTGGGTAAAATCCCGATCTTGAGTCGCCCTACGGGCTCTGCCTCTTCTTATGCCCACCCACAGCTCCTTGCGTCGCTGTGGGCTATTTAGAGAGACGTCCTAGGCGGGCTTAGGGCTATTTCAAGAATATGAGAGCAAGAGTTTGTGTAAAGGATCAAGTCCCAACATATCTGTGAGTAGCCCTAAGCCCGTCTAGGGCGTCTGTTAATTAGCCCACAGCGACGCAAGGAGCTGTGGGAGGGCATAAGAAGAGGCAGAGCCCGTAGGGCGACTCAAGATCGGGATTTTATCAATTTAAGCTTGACAATGGACTAGATGCCGATCGGTCCACTAAGAGGGCTAAGTAGAGGTAAAGGTTTAAGTGCAGGGGTTTTTTTAATTGTTTGCTCAGGAGGTTCACAAATATCCTTCGGAGCTTTCAGATCTTTTTTAACCCCAACAGACCCAAGAAAATCATAACCTGTTTGTTGCTTTATGCCGTCTAAAAGAGGCATACCAGTTTTAAAAAGATCCGTCAAAGCTGAGCTAACGTTTGACCCTGAATTTCCGGTATTCCAAATGGAGACTTTTGGACGCATTCCATGAACAGCTTCGGCCTGAGTTTTAGCTAACTTAGCCAACATATCTTTTTCGACAAGCAGGTATTTCATCAATTGTTCAGGGCCCCCGGCAGCTTCCATTAATTTCTGCAGCTTTTCAGCCTCGGATTTTCCATAAGCTATATTTCCTTCGGCTTCTTTCATTTTAGCGTACAAGTCGCCATCTGCTTGAATTTGTTTAGCCCGGGCAGCGCCTTCAGCTTCTCTTACAGCAATTTCGGCTTGAACATTGGCAGCAGATAAATCAATGGCTCTTCTTCTTGCAATTTCTGCTTGCTGATTCAATTCTTCCACTTCTTTTTTAAGTTCGAATTTTCTTTTTTCGGCGCTTGCTGCAGCTTCTGCGTTAGCAATATCGACTTGTTTCTTGAAATTTGCCTTAGCTACGTCTAAATCCTTAGCCGCCTCGGCTACTTCTTTTTGCATTTTGTACTCGAGAGCAAGGGTCTCAGCTTCGATTGCAGCGGACTGTTTTCGCTCATCTGCTTTATGGGTTTTCTCTCCAATTTCCCCCTCCTTAGCGGATTGGGCAACTGCTACCCGCGCGTCTTGACTGACTTGTTGCAAGGCGCGTTTTTTCTGTTCTTCAAAGTAACGGTTTTTAGGATCAAGATCTACTAATTCTGAGATATTAGAATTATAAATGTTTAGGCCAAAAGGTGATAAAACTGCACGAATTTTCTCAACTACATCGTTTTTAAATTTTTCTCGCCCTGAAAATAACTCTTCGAGATCCATGCTGGCCGTCAAAACACGGGTTTCCCCTTGAATGACCCCTTCGACAGTCTCTTTAATTCCGGCTTCGCCTTTTTCCATAATCAGTTTTACGTATTTTTCTAAAGATGCTTCATCGTCTTTTGGACCGATAGTCCACACAGAAGGCAGATTAAATGGAATCCGTTGTTTGGACATAGCGTGAACGTGAATCTCAAACGTGGATGGCTTTATGTGGAATTTATGTACTGTTTGAAAGGGGAGTTGTAAGGCCTGCTTTGAAATTTTTACATCTTGGATTCGCCAGCCTGTTCTGACTATATATTCGGAGGGACCGGCTACTTTGTATCTGCAATAGCAAAACACTCCAATACCGATTGCTGCTGTCGCTAGTGTGAGTGCAGTGGTGGTCGCTTTTTCTCCCCATGTCTGAACTGGGTAGTCTGTGTTCGAATTATTATTTTTTGGTCCTCTTAATGGGTCCATAGTGCTTCTCCTGTCATATGGTTTTTTTAAATGCAAAATTCTAAAGCTTTCTGGAATTAGGATGCAAGAAAAAATTTTAGGTGTATCACAATTTTTTGAACATCGGTTTTTCTGTACGATGCAGGGCAACCGCATTCTCAGGATTTCGTCCTTTCTCTGTGCCTTGGTGCTTCTGTGGTACGATGCTTATCCTCTTGATTAAATAAAAAATCTAAGATATGCTTCTTTCGTATCCGTTGTTTTAAGAAGCTCCAAAATCAATGCGTGAAAATAAACCCCTCAAAATTATTGGCATTATCCCTGCCCGGTATGGAAGTACTCGCTTTCCCGGGAAGCCCTTGGCAAAAATCCAAGGCAAAACGTTGATACAACGCACTTATGAAAATGCCCGGAAATGTCAATCTTTAGACGAATTAGCCGTCGCAACCGATGACCAAAGCATTTATGATCATGTAACCTCGTTTGGAGGTAAAGCCATTATGACCTCTCCAGAGTGCCCCACAGGTTCCGACCGTCTTGTTGCCGCAATCGAAAATACTCCTGGCTTTCAAGAGGCTGCTATCGTGGTGAACATCCAGGGGGATGAACCTTGCTTAGAACCGCAAGTCATAGATCAAGTGATAAATGCCTTGCAAAACGATTCAGAAGCTGTGATGTCAACGGCGATCGTCAAATTAACCTCTGAAGAGGAAGTCCTGAATCCGTCAGTTATTAAGTGCGTGATTGACTTAAAGGGTCACGCCCTTTACTTTAGCCGAGCTTTAATCCCTGCCGGCAAAACATTGAAGTTTCGCCGCGAAGCGAATTACTATAAACACTTGGGGATCTATGCGTATCGCAGGGAATTTTTAATGCACTATGCTGAACTTTCGCCCACGCCTTTGCAATTAGCCGAGGATTTAGAGCAGTTAAAAGTGTTAGAACATGGGTATCGAATTAAGACCGCTCTTGTGGAAAGTTCAAGTATAGGCGTAGATCATCCAGAAGATATAAAAAAAATTGAGCAATTATTATGCAAACCAAATATATATTTATAACAGGCGGAGTCTGTTCATCGCTTGGCAAAGGATTGACCACAGCTTCCATAGGGATGCTTTTGGAAAAAAAAGGGCTGAAAGCGGCCATGTTAAAATTGGATCCCTATCTCAACGTAGATCCGGGAACTATGAATCCTTATCAACATGGCGAAGTCTATGTGACTGATGATGGCGCAGAAACAGATTTAGACCTTGGTCATTATTATCGCTTTACCAATTCACCTCTCTCTAAGGCCTCTAATGCAACTTCCGGCCAAATCTACAACACTGTGATCCGACGCGAAAGGCAAGGCGATTATCTCGGAAAAACCGTTCAGGTTATTCCACACATTACCGACGAAATCAAACAGCGCATCCTAAATTGCGCTAAGCAAACAGAGCATGTCGACGTTGTTTTGGTGGAAATAGGCGGGACGGTCGGTGATATCGAATCTTTGCCATTCCTTGAAGCAATACGCCAGTTTTGCAATGAGCACTCCCGGGACTGTTTGAATATACACTTAACCTACGTTCCCTATTTAAGAGCTGCCGGGGAAGTTAAAACTAAGCCTGCACAACATTCGACACAAGTTTTAAGGGAAATCGGGATTTTCCCTGATATCATCATCTGCCGGTGTGAAATATCATTGGCGGAAGAGGTCAAAGATAAGATCAGCTTGTTTTGCAATGTCCCCCGAGAGGCAGTTATCGAAGAGGTTGATGTCGAATTCAGCATTTATGAAGTCCCGCTAAGATTACATGAGCAGGGCATCGACGGAATGATTTGCGAGCTTTTACAATTGCCCAATCCTCCTATCGATCTTCAAGAATGGGAAAACATTTTAAAAACCCTGCAGCATCCTAAAGGAATCATTACTGTCGGGATTGTAGGAAAATATGTGCAGCATCAGGATGCTTATAAGTCCGTTTTTGAAGCGTTGCATCACGGAGCCATTGCTGCCGGGTATAAGCTGGAAATCAAGCGGTTTGAAGCGGACAAGATTCTGCCGGAAGGCAGTTTAGAGCCATCCCTAGGTGGCTGCCATGGTTATCTTGTTCCAGGAGGCTTCGGAGAACGGGGGTGGATGGGAAAAATCATGACCGCTAAGCACTGCCGCGAAAAAATGATTCCTTATTTTGGCATTTGTTTGGGAATGCAAGTCATGGCTGTAGAATTTGCCCGGCATGTCTCTAAAATTGAGGATGCCAACTCCACTGAAATTGATCCTTACTCAAAAGAGCCTGTGATTTCATTATTAAGCGAACAGCGTGTTGTGCAAGATATCGGCGGCACCATGCGCTTAGGAGCTTACCAGTGTAAGGTCAAGTCTGGAACCAAAGCTTTTCAATGTTATGGACAAGAACAAATATCTGAAAGACACCGCCACCGCTATGAATTCAATAATAAGTACCAAGCCCGCATGGAAGAAGCCGGTTTTGTATTATCAGGCATTCTAGAAGGTGCAGCTCTTTGTGAAATAGCTGAAATTAAGGATCATCCTTGGATGCTAGGAGTTCAATTTCATCCCGAGTTTAAATCCAAAGTGACTGATCCCCACCCTCTTTTTCACGGGTTTATTAAAGCAATGATTGAATATAAGGAGAAAATGGATGGCAGCTGTGCAAACGTCTAAATTGAAAGCTAATCGTATAATAGGAATAGATTATGGACTTAAACGCATAGGCATAGCAGTTTCCGATGAAAATAAAATCATTGCCATTCCTGTCATGACTTTGATAGCTGAAGAAAAAACTGAAAATACGGTCACTAAATTGATAACAACTCTTCAAAAAAAAGCAGAAGAAGGGCAATATGAGGTAAATGGGATTGTCATTGGCCTGCCTTTAATGATGAGCGGAAAAATGGGTTTTTTAGCTGACGAGGTAAAGCATTTCATCGAGCTTATGCGCAAAGCCTGTTCTATTCCTATTGTTACGTGGGACGAGCGTTTGAGCACAGTGCAAGCGGAAAGGTCTTTGAGGGAAGGGGGCATGAGTCGAAAAAAGCGCTCTAAGGTTGTTGATACCATTACGGCGGTGATTATCCTGCAAAATTTTTTAGATTATAAAAAAATTCAACAAACACTTTCAGAAAGCAATCAAATGCCATGACCAAATACTGGTTAATGAAATCTGAACCCTCTGTCTATTCGATCGATGATTTGCGCCGTGACGGTTTTACCACTTGGGAGGGAGTTCGCAATTATCAGGCGCGAAATTTTCTTCGCGATGAAATGAAAAGCGGCGATCTGGCTTTTTTTTATCATTCAAATGCTTCGCCCCCAGGAATTGCGGGGATCTGCCGAATTTGTAAAGAAGCTTTTCCAGACTCGACTGCCTTTAATCCTGACAGCACATATTATGATCCAAAATCTAATTTAAACAATGTGAAATGGTATACAGTTGAAGTGGAATTTGTTGAAAAGTTTCCTCACTTAGTTTCTCTTGAGGAGCTTCGCAGCATAGAAGGGTTGGAAGATCTTTTAGTCTTAAAAAAAGGATCGCGTTTATCCGTACAACCTGTCTCCCAGAGATCTTTTGAGATTATACGAAATGAGTCCCGTAGAAATATGGCTGTCTAACTTATCTAACTTTTTTACCAGGGAGCGGGCATGTCAGCAAGTTCTTTTGTGGTGCAAAACATTGACAAATTCTACTGTGAACTTAATCAACCACCCTCATGGATTCGAGAAATTATAGGCGTGGATATTAAGTCTTATCAGAATAGGTTAGCAGACATTTTCTCGTCTTTAGAATTAGATTTGCAAACTAACGGCGAAGACCGCTTAAAACAAATTGCACCGGCCATCACGTTAAAATTAAATGAACTCACTAGAAAGATTCAGAACTTAAGCCACCTAAGCCGTCAACATTTTTCCCCTCAAATCGGAGAACTCACCTCGAAGCATATTATGCTTCCCTGCGTTGTGAGTAATCAGCCATTTAATAGCAACACACGAGCAGTCATCGAATTTTTCAATAAGTTCCTCGATGAGATTGTGGTGGAATGTTCCCTTTCTGTACACACTTCTTTAGATCCATTGCAGGCTAAGGGCTGGCAACTTATGTGTAAGGAAAGGATCCAGCCTTCGGGAAAAATCCTTTCCTCATCAGGGCTGGCGCTTTTAGGAGGGGAGGCCGTGGTAAATTTTTCTATCATTAGAAAGACTGATCCAAACTACAGCCAAATTGAAACATCATTTCCCATTAAATTAAAGAATGGCTACTATCAAATCACTGTATCTGATGAGGGAGTCCGTTGCGAAACTACCTTTTACTCAAATAAATGCATACAAGGAATAAATTGATGCAGAGCTCTTCTTTACAATTCAAGAATCCACTAGAATCGCCCTTCAGAATGGAAAAAACGGCTGATCCCTGTATCATCGTCATTTTTGGAGCAACAGGCGATCTTACAGCGCGCAAATTAGTGCCGGCGTTATACAATTTAGCTCTTGAAGGTCGATTGCCAACTCACTTTGCCTGCGTCGGTTTTGCGCGGCGGCCCAAAACACATGATCAATTTCGAAATGAAATGGTGGCTGCGGTAAATCGATTCTCGCGCATCAAGCCGGTGGATCCTGAAATTTGGCAGAATTTCAGCGAACAAATTTTTTACCATCAAGCTGAATTTCATGAGGATGAGGGTTACCAACAACTGGGTCAGTTGTTATCCGATCTCGACAAGCGATTAGGCACCAAAGGGAATCGAGTCTTTTACTTGTCAACTCAGCCCAGTTTCTTTTCCTTGATTATCGAAAAACTGAGCCAACACGGCTTGATTTACAACATCAATCGCACTCAAAATCAATGGTCGCGAATCATCATCGAAAAACCATTTGGAAATGATTCAGAATCTGCAAAAATTTTGCAGCGCGAGATCACAGAACATTTGGATGAAAGTCAAATCTATCGCATTGATCACTATTTAGGAAAAGAGACGGTTCAAAATCTTCTAGTCTTCCGCTTTAGCAACTCTTTTTTTGAATCCCTGTGGAATAACCGCTATATCGATCACATTCAAATAACAGTCAGCGAAGAGCAGGGTATTGGAACGCGCGGGCTTTTTTTTGAGGAAGCGGGAATGCTGCGCGACATCGTTCAAAATCATATGATGCAGCTTCTCTCCCTGGTGGCGATGGAGCCTCCTACCAGTTTTAAAAGCTATGCTATTCGTGATGAAAAGGTTAAGGTAGTGGAGTCGATCCGCCCTTTTTCTTTGGAAAACCTCCAAGAATCTGTGGTGAGAGGGCAATATGGTCCAGGCTTCATCAATGGGGAGTCTGTGATTGGGTATCGGGAAGAAGCCAATGTAAACCCTCAATCCATGGTAGAGACCTATGTTGCTGTTGAATTATTTATCGATAATTGGCGATGGGCTGGAGTTCCTTTTTATTTAAGAGCTGGCAAACGCTTGCCGAAACGCGCCACGGAAATCTCGATTACTTTCAAAGAAGCGCCGGGCTTTCTTTTCGAATCCTCAGGTAAAAAAATTGATTCAAATGTTTTAGTCATTCGCATACAGCCGGATGAAGGGATATCGCTTAAAGTTAATTGCAAAGTGCCGGGTTTAAATAGCCCGATTCAACCCGTCAAAATGGATTTTCGCTATGGTTCGTACTTTGGCAGCACCCCTCCAGAGGCTTATGAAAGATTGATCGGAGATTGTATCCTTGGAGATAACACCCTTTTTGCCCGGATCGATGAAGTGATGGCTTCTTGGGATCTGTTTACCCCCGTTCTTAAACAATGGGAAGTCCAAAAAGCCGATTTTCCAAATTATCCATCAGGCACTTGGGGGCCAAATGAGGCAGATCAGTTGTTAGCGCGTAACGGTAATCAATGGAGGCTGATATAATGACAAGTGTTTCGGAAATAAAAGCAAACAACATCAAAGCTCAGCTTGCCAGCTTGGAAGCAGGTCCTCAAAATTTGATTAAAGCCTGTCTTTTTAATCTGATGGTCTATACGGATCCCAGTCGTTCTCAATACTTTCACAATATCATTTTCTCTATCATTGAGAAATTTCCCTGCCGAATCTTCTTTATCGAATGCTCTGTAGACGACAGCCAAAATTATTTACAAGTGGCAGTATCTAATGAAATTACCGGGAAAGGGGGAACGAAAATAGCTTGCGACGAAATCACAATTCAAACGACACAATCCCAATTGAAACGCACGCCCTTTATCATTTTGCCCAATCTAGTTCCCGATTTACCTATTTATTTGCTTTGGGGGCAGGACCCAACTCATGAGAATGAGATTTTTCCATCTCTTCAGAAATTGGCGAAAAGGGTGATTTACGACGCTGAATGCAGCTCTAACTTAAGCAGCTTTAGCATCAAAATACTACAACAGCTTGACACCATGAAAACAGATGTCATGGATTTAAATTGGGCCATCATTGAAGGTTGGCGGGATGTTTTGGCTCAAACTTTTAGCACTCCGGAATCTATTCAGCACTTGAAAAATTGCAAATCAATGCAGGTTTATTTTAATGCAAGAGAAAGCCAACAGATTTTTGGCTTCGAGATTCAAGCGGCCTACTTGCAAGCTTGGATTGCTTCCCAGATGGATTGGAAGTTCATATCTATGTCAACTTCTGAAAAACAGCGTACAATTACCTACTCTAGTAATGGACAAGAGATTGCGGTGGCATTAATCCCTCAGCAAAAAGCCAATCTCATCCCTGGCACCATCCTAAGTTTCGAACTAGAAAGCTTTAATGATCATACTTATAGTATAACACGTAAAACAACCCAATCCCAAGTATCAGTATATATTTCGTCATCAGAAAAATGTGAACTTCCATTTACTCTACCATTGCCTAATTTGCAAAGGGGAGGGGCTTTTGCTAAGGCGATTTTTTACCAATCAAGCAATGGGCATTATCGCCGCATGTTGAAAATGCTTGCACAAAGCAATTGGAAGTTAACGGGATCAAAGGGGTCAGCGTGAGTGCAAAATTCAACTGGAGAGAACTAATCGGATCCTATGATGAAAGGCGTGATATTGTCATTCCGGGTGATTTTGATGCATCGCTGTCATTTTGCATCGAACATTTTTTGGATATAGCTAATGAATCCATAACAAGCCATGGCCATTTTGCAGTCGCCCTTTCGGGGGGGAGTACCCCAAATTCCATTTTTAAACGTTTAGCTCTGCCGGAATACCAATCACGTTTAGACTGGAGTTGTGTTTGGCTTTTTTGGAGCGATGAACGCAGTGTTTCTCCGGAGCATTCGGACAGCAATTATGGCATGGCTATGACTTCCGGGTTAGCGGCATTGCCGATTCCTCCCGAAAATATTTTTCGTATGCATGCAGAAGAAAATATTGAAGAAAATGCCAAAGCGTATGAGGCTTTGCTGCGCACCAAGCTTTCTTCCCAGTCTTTTGACTTGGTCATGTTGGGGATGGGGGAGGATGGTCATACAGCATCTTTATTTCCCCAAACGCATGGCTTGCATGTCGAGGATCGTTTGGTGATTGCTAATTATATTCCTCAAAAACACACCTGGCGCATGACTTTGACTTTTGATTGTATTAATGGGGCTCGCAATATCGCCCTGTATATTTTTGGGAAAAATAAAGCAGAGACTGTCAAAAAAGTATTGACGAGTTCATACAATCCGGATCTGCTGCCTGCGCAAAGGATTGGTCTTTCCATCCACAAAGCCCTTTGGATTCTTGATAAGGATGCGTCTCGGGCACTTTTGAATTAAATACTGTAATGATTTGTGTAGTTTTTTTATTGTAAAAAACGCAAATAACCATTTACAATAGTTCTTGTGGTGCGAACTAATATTTGGAGTGCGGTGACTTGTCACCGCTTTGCGTCTTCGATGCCGACTCGTCGGCATCGCGAGGTGAGGCTCTCCGGGAGTTTGCAGATTCTGTAGACTCTCCCGAAAAGATTGCGTATAAGTATGCTAACGATTAAGAAGCAATGCTTTACGTTCCCATGTCTGAAACTGAAAATCTTGAGAGGATCCACAAAATCTGCAAGCTCCTGGAGAGCCTCACCTCGCGATGCCGACGAGTCGGCATCGAAGACGCAAAGCGGTGACAAGTCACCGCACTCCAAATATTAAATTATCAATAATAGTTGGATTGTTTGATGTTAGTTTTAGGAATTGAAAGTACTTGTGATGAAACCGGCTGCGCTATTGTCAAAGATGGCTGTGAGATTTTAGCCAACGTTACCTCATCTCAAATCGATCTTCATGCCGAGTACGGCGGAGTTGTTCCGGAACTGGCTTGCCGTCGACACGTGGATGTTCTAATACCTGTTGTGGATCAAGCTCTTACTCAAGCAGGTTTAAAGCTTGCAGACATCGATTTGTTTGCTGTTGCTCATGGGCCCGGTTTAATTGGCGCTTTATTAATAGGACTCAATGCCGCAAAATCATTTGCCTTAGCTTTAAATAAACCTATCATAGGTGTCAATCATGTTGAGGCGCATCTCTATGCAGCCATCATGTCGCAAAAAGAACAAATCCATTTTCCTTGTTTAGGGGTAGTGCTTTCAGGTGGCCATACATCGCTAGTTAAAATGCACGATGTGGGACGCTATGAACTGCTAGGGCAGACAATTGATGATGCGGTTGGCGAAGCCTTCGATAAAGTGGCTAAGCTGTTAGGATTGCCTTATCCTGGCGGACCGGAAATTGAAGCATTAGCTCGGGAAGGCAACCCACTGAGTTTTGCCTTTAAAGCCGGAAACGTGAAGGGCTCTCCACTTTGTTTTTCTTTTAGCGGCCTTAAAACTAGTGTGTTATATACTATTAAGGGACAAAATGCAGTCCATGCATTATCCCTTTCAGTGAATGATCAAAAAAACATTGCAGCTTCTTTTCAGCATGCAGCTTTTACAGACATAGTTCAGAAAACTCTATTGGCTGCCAAACAGCAATATTGCAATACCTTAATTTTTGGGGGAGGTGTGACGAATAATCAGTGTTTACGACACATGTTTTCGGCGGCAGCTCCTGAACTTTATTGTCATTGGCCATCAAAAGGCTTGAGCTTAGATAATGCGGCTATGATAGCAGGTTTAGGGTTTCATCGTTTTATTCAAAATGAATCCAAAAGTCATGGCTTTGATTTAGAAGCTGTCACCCGCATGCCTTTCTAGCACACATTTTGATTTGACAATGCACTAGTCATCTGAAGCCCCATATAAATAAAAATTTGTAATAAAAGGATTTTAATTATAATGTTTTCTTAAGAGGCCAAAGAGGTTAAGACGCACAGGAAAAGGGGTGTAGCAATATGCGCGTGGGAGTGGTCGGGATTAATCATAAGTTAGCCGATTTGAAACTTCGGGAATGTCTAGCCAAAGTCTGTCAAAGACGCTTTGGTACCGGTAAATCCACTCATGGGCAGCATCATTTTGTTCTTCTATCAACCTGCAACCGTACCGAAGTCTATTTTAGCTCCGAAGACTTAGTATCTACGCACACGTATCTACTTAGAATCTTGCGTCAGGAAATTGAAGAGGAATTTGACCATAAGCTTTATTCTTATTTTGGTTATGATTGCTTTTTGCACCTTTCTAGAGTATCAGCAGGATTGGATAGCGCCATTATTGCTGAGACAGAAATCCAGGGTCAAGTCAAAGTTGCTTATGAGCATTCTTTAGAATATTATTTGCTTCCCTCTGATTTGCATTATCTTTTTCAAAAATCGCTGCATATTGGAAAGAAAGTACGTTCCGAATTATCTATCAAGCCAAGTATGCCAGGCTTGGAAGAAGGCATTTTAAACACCGGCTTGAACCTATTTAAAAACCTCTCGCAAATAAGAATTTTATTTTTAGGAGCTTCAGAAATCAATCGCAAAATTTTGGTATTTTTCAAAAAACAAAACCTGGAGCATATTTCCATTTGCAATAGATCCCCGGAATACGTTAAGGAAATTGCTGGAACGCATAACGTAGCTATCTTGGATTGGTCGCAAATCGGTTACTGGCCCAACTATGATTGGATCATCTGCGGAACGAAATCTCCCGACTATATACTTATTCACGACCATGTGCCCTCCTCCATGCTAGCGAATAAATTGATCATCGACTTATCCGTTCCACGGAATGTCCAACCCACTCTTAGCCAAGATCCACGGATTACGCTTTTAAACATAGACCAAATTAATCATGCACTAAAAATACGCGGCCAATGCATGAATCACATTTTAATTAAAGCTGAAGCCATGGTAATGTCGGCCGTCAAAAAACAAATGGCGATCTTTCGGGAAAAACTCAACAACCCTTTCCGTATTTTGGCGCTGGGGTAGATCCGTCAAATTTTAGGTGTACAAACAAAGTCAAGCTCTTCGGAAAACTGTTGATTTCAAGAAAATAAGGAGAAAGTTATGAGCCGAGAGAACACCCAATCTCAAATAGTGTGTATTCCAGAGCCGCGCTTTAAGCTTCCAATTCTAGGGCATATGCACTACCTTAAGCAAGACATGTTTGGAGCTTTGCTTGATTTATCATCGAAATTAGGTCCAATTTATCGATTAAAGTTGGGATCCAAGGATGTTGTTTTTGTTTGTACTTTTGAGTTAATAAAAGAGCTCTGTGATGAATCGAGATTTGAAAAAAGCATTGGACCAATAATGGAGTTCTTGAAATCTCATTACTTTAAAGAAAATATTGCTTTAATTGAAACGGGTGATCCGCTTTGGGGTAAATATCATCGCATTCTTTTACCAGGTTTTAAACAACAGGCTCTACATAAAGATTATTTTCCAGCAATTTTAGATGTATTAGAAGGGCTGTTTAAAAAATGGGATTATGGTAAAGAGAAAGAAATAAATATAATTGACGATCTGAGTAAAACTGTTTTTGATATTATCGGCATTTGCGGGTTTAACTATCGTTTTAATTCTTTAGTGTCCGAAAAAAAGATCCCGTTTCTTCAAGCTATGGAAGAAACCATCGATTATCTTGTAAATCGATTTTTATTTCCTGACTATTTGTTAAAGCTTGAATTTCAGAGGTATAGAAAATTCCAAGAAGGTTTATCCATTATATTTAAACAGGTAGATGAAATTTTTGACGAAAGGAAAAAACAGTCTGATTCTTCCCACAAAGTTTTTTTAGACTATATGTTAAATGATGTAGATAAAATTACAGGGGAGAAACTTAATGACACTCAAATCCGCAACCAAATTCTGGGGCTTTTCGCGGCTGCACATGACACGACAACAGGTCTTTTAGGTTTTGCTTTCAATGCAGTAATGACCTATCCATCTGTACTTGAAAAGGCTTATGCAGAAGTAGATCGTGTCCTAGGAGCGGATCCTAGCAAGCCCATTACTGCTCAGGATTTTGTAAAACTTGAATACATACCCCAAATTCTAAATGAATGTTTAAGACTTTGGACGCCTCTGCTCGTTTTAGAACGTTCATCTCTTGAAGATACAGTATTAGGAGGGCGATACCCTATTAAAAAAGGCGAGTGTATTTCGGCCCTTATCGGCGTTATTCATAAAGACAAAACTCTTTGGGGGGAGGATGCCGATTCTTTCAACCCCGATCGATTTGCTCCGGAACTTGTAGCCCAGCGCGATCCATTAGCCTTTCTTCCTTTTGGGATAGGCAGGAGGTCTTGTATAGGCTCTCAATTTGCAATGTTTGTAGCTACTGTAATTTTAGGTAGGACTTTGCAAAAGTATAGATTACACAAAAGCCCAAAGAGTCAAGTTAGGATAACAAAGACTCTGGTCACTCAAATTTCTCATACTTTATGGGTCACTTTGGAAAAAAAAACAAACGAAAAGCCTATAATCATTCCTAAACAAACTGAAAAGGAAGAAAAAGAACAAAAAGAAAAGGAAGAAAAAGCGCCGAAAGAAATAGAACCAACCCTTGCACCTATGGCCGAAGCCAGCACTATACCAACTGATGCTAAGATCCGATTACTGGTTGCGTTTGGCTCTAATATGGGTACTTGTGAAGGAATCGCAAGACGAATTGCAAAAGATGGGGAGAATCTAGGCTTTGATGTAAGCCTTGCTGAATTAGACAATTTGGCTAAAAATTTGCTGCCAGATCTTCCAAAAGTTAATGCAGCCATCCTCGTCGCCTGTACTTATAACGGATTGCCTCCTGATAATGCCGTCAATTTTGCAAATTCTCTTCAAAATCCGGAATTTGATGCTTCAGCCTTTAAGGGTCTAAAATTTTCTGTCTTTGGTTGCGGCAATACTCAGTGGAAGAGTACTTATCAAGATTTTCCTCGGCTATTGCAGAAAAGTCTCCTTAAAATAGGTGGTAAAGAGATTTATCCTATTGGGGAAGTGGATGGAAACACTGGGGATGAAGAGGCATTTGAAGTGTGGTATAGGGGATTTTGGCCTGCAATATCTAAGGAATTCTCTATTAGCGATTTGACCTCAATAGGAAAGCTAGATCAAGAGGAAAATCTCGATTTAAAGTTAGATTTAATTAGTCATTCCAATCTGGTGGTTTCCCATAAACCAAGAATGGCAGAAAATATGGAAGTTCTTATAAATCGAGAGCTACAAACAGTAAGCGGAGCTTTTGCAGCAAACAAATCTACACGGCATATAGAGTTAGCGCTTCAATCAGGAGTTCATTACACTGCGGGTGATTATCTTGTTGTTCATGGTCAAAATGATGGCACTATGGTTAAACAAGTCTTAGAAAGGTTCCGCGTTGATCCCAGGACTTTAGTTAAAATACATCCAAACCAACAGACTTTTTTTCCGGTAGATCAAGAAATTCCCGTAATCGATTTGCTCACACGTTATGTTGAATTGCATGACATTAGCACTCGAAGGCACATTAAAATTTTAGCAAAGCACACGCCTTCTCCAGAAAAGGAAAAACTCTCTGCATTGTTAAATGACACAGCATATAAAGAAGAAATACATGAAGCTGGATTATCTACTTTAGACCTCTTGTACAAGTTTCCAACATGTGAATTGTCGTTTGTAGCTTATCTTTCGATTCTTCCTCCTTTAAGGCCTCGCTATTATTCTATCTCATCTTCCTCCTTAGCATCGCCAACAAACTGCAGTCTTACTGTGGGAACATTAAATATACCCACCAAGTCAGGTAAAGTCTTTAATGGGATGTGCTCAAATTATCTAGCACGGCAAGGAGAAGGGAGTTATATCAAAGCACATGTGGCCAATGAAAACAAGTTTTTTAGGTTGCCCGAAAATTTAAGTCTGCCTCTCATCATGGTTTGCGCCGGGACTGGATTTGCTCCCTTTCGTGGATTTTTACAAGAAAGAAATTTTATGGCCCAACAGGGGCAGACAGTAGGAAAATCTACTCTTTTCTTTGGAATAAGGCATCCGGAAAAAGATTATCTCTATAAGGAAGAGCTTAGCGATTTATCTAGAAATAATATAGTAGCTGTCCACCTAGCCCCCTCTAGAATAGAAGGCCAACCCAAATGCTATGTTCAAGATAAACTATGGGAAGAGAAGGATTTAGTTTGGAAGCTCATCAGCGAAGGCGCAATCATTTACGTATGCGGCGAGGGAAGCAGAATGGCTCCCGCCGTACAGAAGTCATTTGAACGCATTTATTGTCACCACACGGGAAATAGCGCAGAGGATGCAGAGAAATGGATCTCTAAGCTTTCTGATACGCATCAATATCGAGTCGATGCTTGGAGTTTTGCTCCTACAATTGGATCCTCTGCCTAGTACACTGTCAAAAGGAGAATGTATGAATCAAGAAAGTAAAAAGTCAGATGCAACTGTTATTCCACAACCCCGTTTTAAGCTGCCTTTTATAGGGCATTTGCTTTCGTTATATCTCAAAGATCCGTTCACTTCTTTTCTTAATTTGTCTTCAGAACTAGGCCCAATTTTTCGATTAACGCTAGGATCTCGAGATTTTATCGCTGTTTCTAGTTTAGAATTTGTAAAAGAGACATGTGATGAATCGAGATTTGATGAATGCATAGGGCCGGTGCGGGTGGGGATGAGAAAAATATTGAATAATGCTGGTTTTTTAAGTGTTGTAAAGACCGACAACCCGCTTTGGAGGAAAGCGCATCGTATTCTATTACCAGGTTTTAGTCCACAAGTTATTCAAAAAAATTATTTTCCTATTATGGTCGAGGTTGTAAAAACACTTTTTAAAAGATGGGATAGCACACCTAAAGAGAAAGAAATTAATCTTAATGCTGACATAAGCCGAACTACACTTGATTTAATGGGTCTTTGTGCATTTAATTATCGTTTTAATGCTTTATTGTCTGATGAAATTCATCCATTGTTCAGGAGCTTGGAGGGAATATTCGAGCATGCAGGAAAGATAGCTTATGTGCCTTTTTTGGCAAAGCTTCAAATTAGAAAGAGTAAAGAGTGCGAGCACTATTCCTCAACGCTTTATAAGTACGCAAATGACATTTTAGAGGAAAAGAAAAAACACGCGGGCTCGCCTGGTACGCACAAGGATTTTATAGATTTGATGTTGGACGACATAGATAAAAAAACAGGTGAAAAACTTGATATTTCTAATATACGAGATCAAATTATTGGATTAATAATGGGCGGCGCTGAAACCTCTACAGGCCTTTTATCCTGTGCTTTATACAATTTAATAACGCATCCCAATGTTCTTAAAAAGGCTTATGCAGAAATTGACGCTGTTCTAGGAAGAGATCTTGATATAATGCCATCCTTGCAAAATTTTCAAGAACTTCAGTACATAAATAAAATTCTAAATGAGAATTTTAGACTTTGGCCGCCTGTATTTGTAATAGAGCGTGAACCGCTTGAGGATACATTGTTGGGGGGTAAGTATCCTGTAAAAAAAGGGCAATGCATCTGGGCGGTCACGTCTGCTGTTCAGCGAGATAAATCCATTTGGGGAAAAGACGCTGATTCTTTTAACCCCGACCGGTTTAATTCGGAACTTCAGCTTGATCCTTGTGCTTTTCTCCCCTTTGGGGTTGGTCAAAGGGCATGCCCGGGCCGTCAATTTGCAATGTTTGAGTCTACGATAATTTTAAGCATGATCCTTCAAAGATATAAATTGCATCTTCGTCCGGGATATAAATTGGAATTTAAAGTGCCTTTTACTTTACAGCCCAAAAATACATTATGGGTCACTTTGGAAAAGAGAAATAAGCAGCTGTAGCATTTAATTGTCTCTCAAAACTTTCTTGCACATCTGCTAAAGGGACGAAATTGCGGAGAAGACCCTTAAATTCTATATTTGTATAATATGTCGTGGGGCCGTTAGGTTGTTGTTCTAAACAGTGGTAACGAATAGTCTGCAGCAGGCCTAATTTATACATAATGCCATTAAAACGGTAACTCCATAGCGCTCGCTTAACGCCGCTGCCATCATCGTGTGGAGGTTTTGCTTCCACCACTAATTCTGGAGAGGTTGCTTGTTTGCCATTGGCAAATTTTACATAAAATTTTATTTGAGTTCCGGGCTGAGTGACATCACCCTCAGTTTCGACACGAATTATAAAAGGGTTCCATTTTGGGTAGTTCGCCGCATTAACTATAAGCTCCCAAACTTTTTCAATAGGAGCGTTAACGGTGATTGTGGCTTTAGCTTCAGTTTTCATATAGTAATGCCTTTCATACTCCAAATATTAGTTCCGTTTTCAAAATAACACGCTGTCAAAGCTTAGTCAAACAGTATTTTTTTTAAATTCACTTATTCGAAAATTTAACCTTGGAAAGCTCTGACAATATCGATTTAGGAGTGACAATGATGGCGTGTTTCATTTTGATTAAATATTCGGCATTCCCGGCTTCCCATAACGCAATGCCTTTTAGAAGTTCATGTTGAGTGCTTTTTCTTGTAGCGTTCTTCACTTCAGAATGAATAAATGCTTTGCCGTTTACTATTTTCAAGACTTCCATACTGGCCATGCCTCCCGAGCGGATAATGATAACATCACTGCGAAATAATATTGGCGCCACTTCAGTATCGTCTTGTAAAGCCAAAGGGATAACATGAAGATTTTTTGGGAAATCTTTGGTTTTGATAGTCAAATTGCAGATTTGTTTAAAGAGAGTATTTTGACCGGAAATATGCTTGCTGCAAAAAACATATAAATGAAAGCAGCTGTCTTTATGCTTTGATCGCCGGGCCCATCTTATCATTTTTTTTACATATTCTAATGTTGCTTCTATGACAGCTTGCCCTCCTAATAGCACCGTAAACACTTGATCATTTTCGGCAACCTCATTTTGGATCACTTTTTTTCCATCGCTGTTGATTGTGTATTCTAAGCGATCTTTACCCAGGCAAGATTTAACTAAATTAAATTCATCTTCAGTGTTAAATTTTACCTTTAGATATTTAGGCTTATTTGGAATGAAGGGAGAAGTATAGCGGTTAAAAGCAGAGCGTAATGGCAAGTTTGCATATCGGACTTGTTTTATGCTTAAATTGCAATGTTTTTTCCAGAAATCTTGATCAGTTTCTCCATTTTTTAAAAGAGGGATTGTTGTTACTAATTCAAATATTTGCCTCTCCTCTTTGTCGAGCAATTTAATGGCATCATAGAAATGGGTAGCTTTATCCGTTGGGAGATCGGTCATGATTTTACTGACTGTTATTTTTGGCAGATTTCTTTTAAGAACTTCATTGGCCCTATTCACGGTGTATGCTGCGTGTACAATAGCTTTTGTTCCCAAAGGCTGAGTATCAACTATAAGGTCAATCTCATATTTCCAAAGCAGATACAGAATTTTAAAATAAATAGGCAAAACAAATAAAGCTTCAGCCAGCCATTTTTTGTTAACTAGATAAATTTGTTTATCGATGTCGCCCATTTTTAGAGCTTGATCCCATTGATTAACGGCTATGCCTCCAATTTTTCCAATGCCCAATTCCTTTAATAAATCTATCTTTTTCAGTTTTACATTGGGCAATTCTTTGGCATAAGCTTCGATAGCTGCTGCTGCTTGAAGATGACCCGAACCACCGGATGATGTGATAATTAAAATATTTCTACTCTCGTTAAAATTAACGAAATCCATAACAGGGAGATCCTTAGGACAAATTCATGTTAGGAAAAATCGGCATGGATCAAGCCAGGGTAACACGCTCTTATGCCGTCCTTACAGGACTCGATTGTTTATTCAGGCTAACCCAGGCCTCCGCTGCGCTCCGACCTGGGCTGTAACATGCCGGCCTTTCAGGCCTACTAAGAGGGATTTAGATAGGCCTGAAAGGCCGGCATGTTACAGCCCAGGTCGGAGCGCAGCGGAGGCCTGGGTTAGCTGAATAAAGAATCGAGTCCTGTAAGGACGGCATAAGGTGTGTCGCCTAAATTATTGTCTTGATAGGGTTTCTTGCAGTTGTCTATCAGGCGATTTCAGCTCATTAATGTGTGTTTCGGGAGACAAAGCCTTATTAACTTTTTCCACAATTATATCTTTTGCAAGTGTAAAACGTTGTTTATCTTTGATGTCAAGCGATGATGCGCCGATCTTTACGGTGTATACGCCTTCTTCTGTAATCCATGCTGTACTTTCCGTATCGAATGAGGCCAGATCGGATGCGTTTATTTCAAATGAGATTGTCTGCGATGCGCCGGGCTCCAGCAAACTTGTTTTGGCAAAAGCTTTCAGCTCTTCTGAAGGTTTATCTAATTTTTTTGCAGGAGCGCTTATATACAGCTGCACCGCTTCTTTGCCTGCAATCCTGCCTGAATTTGTTACGGTTACAGTAGCTACGATCTTTTCTTGAAATAAATCAGAGCTTAACTTGAGCTTACTATATGTAAAGTTGGTGTAGGATAAACCATAACCAAATTCATATGCAGGCTTCACATTGAATGTATTATAATAACGGTAGCCGACGTAGATGCCTTCTTCATAAGTCACTTCCGAAGGAACACCCTGCAGGGTGGAGTAATCTGTTTTTTTACTATGCTGTACAAGTTCTTTTCCCGGGAAATTTTTTGCCGAAGGAACATCGCTATAATTAACAGGGAATGTGGTAGCCAATTTACCTGACGGGTTGACTTTACCGCTGAGGACATCTACGATAGCATTGCCTGCTTCCATGCCGGGCTCCCAAGCAACTAAAATAGCGTCAGGTTCATCTCTCCAGCTTGCTATCTCAATAACGCCGGTAATATTTAATACGACAATGACCTTTTTGCCTTTCGCATGGAATGCTTGTGTTACATTTTTAATGAGTTCCTTTTCAACATCTGATAAATTGAAATCATTTTCCACTTTTCTGTCTTGGAGTTCGCCTGCAGTTCTGCCAAGTGTGAGGATTGCTGCATCGGCCTCGGCAGCTTCTTGATGTAAGAAATCTGTTACGATAAATTCAGGTATTAGAAGAATAGGTTCAAAGAAAAATTGCCGTGGAGGGCATTTTGCTTTTGCATCATCCATGTACTGTATATATGCTTTTTTTAAAGTCTCTTCGAGAGTATAACCAGCATTCATAAGCCCCTGCATTAATGATGTTGTGTACGCCTTGTTCACGTCGCCGCTGCCTGTTCCTCCCGCAAGCGTTTCATAGGATGCGTTGCCAAACAGCGCAATCTTCTTAGTGTTTTTTAGCGGCAGCGTACTATTTTGATTTTTCAGCAATATCATCCCTTCGGTGGCCGCCTGACGCGATAGCTGGGCATTAGTTTTGAGATCTGGCTGGTCAGAATATTTATATCCTTTAAATGTCGGGGACCGCAAAATAATAGTGAGTATTCTTTCTACGTTAAGATCCAGTTGTTTGATATCTATTATCCCATTGTTCACTGCAAATATAATAGCTTTGGTTTGTTCAGGATTGCCCGGCATAAGCAAGTCATTGCCCGCATTCATTTGCGCAATTGGATCATGGCCTCCAAACCAATCAGTCATGACAAAACCTTTGAATCCCCATTCTTTTCGCAGGACGGTGGTCAGTAAATCATGTCTTTCTGAAGTATATGTGCCATTGATCTTGTTGTATGAACTCATGACCGTCCAAGGTTGTGATTTTTTAATAGCGATCTCAAAAGCTCTCAAGTAAATCTCTCTCAAAGCTCGTTCACTGACAATTGTATTGATACAAATTCTGTGAGTTTCTTGGTTGTTGGCAGCATAGTGTTTAATAGAGGTGCCTACGCCGTTACTTTCAATGCCTTGAGCTATTGCTGATGCAATGTTTCCTGCCACTACCGGATCCTCTGAATAATATTCAAAGTTTCGGCCTCCCAGAGGGTTGCGGTGGATATTTAGGGCTGGAGCAAGTAAAATATCAATGCCGTATTCTTTGACCTCCTTGCCAAACGCTGCGCCCACTTTTTTAACTAATTCTGTATCCCATGAGGAGGCTAATAAAGTACCTACGGGCCATGCAGTGGCAAAAAAAGTTTTAGAGGGATCTCCATGGCGTATAGGAGTTATACGGACTCCTGCGGGACCATCAGCGAGAGTGATAGACGGAATACCTAAACGTGGGATAGAATGCGTTCTCCCTGCCGCACCCGGCACCTTTTCGGGTATTATATTGACGTCTGGATCAGCGGGAGGCAATTCGAATCCTTCAATAACAATAGAAACTTCACCATTATCTTGAGTTTTTTTTTGATCTTTTTGATTGTTATTCGTAGGTAGGCCCGGCATTATGAAACCCATCCCTACAACAAACTTTGCTTTTTCTTCCAGCGTCATAGAAGCAATCACTTCTTTTACAGAGTTGTTGCCAAGCTTTGGTGTTTCATTGCTTTTTTCAGGATTAAGATTATTTTGGTTATTGGACATATGACGACTCCTAAATTTTTAAGTTTGAGGATGTACTTGGCATAGAGCTTTCGATATTGACCAAGGCGTGACAACTGTAGCGTTTTTCATTTTAATTAAGTACTCAGCATTGCCAGCTTCCCACAATGCAATCCCGTTTAAAAGTTCATTTTGAGTGCATTCTTTTGTATGATCCTTAGCTTCAGAATGAATAAATATTTTGCCATTAAAGACCTTTAAGACCTCCATAACGGTCATGCCCCCGGTGCGGATGATGATATGATCACTGCGAAATAAGATGGGGGCTAATTCAGTGTCATCTTGAAAGGCTAACGGCACTACGTGAAGATTTTTAGGGAAATCTTCGGTTTGAACTACCAAGTTGCATACTTTTTTAAAGAGCGTATTTTGACCAGGAATATGTTGGCTGCAAAAAACAAACAAATGATAACAACAATCTTTTTGTCCTGATTGCCGGACCCATTGTATTTTGTTTTCTACATATTGCAAGGTAGATTCTACGACGGCTTGGCTTCCTAGCATTAGTGAAAACACGTGATCATTTTCTTGGATATTTTTTTGAATCACTTTTTTTCCGCAGTTTTTGGTAGAGTATTCCAACTGGTCTTTACCCGAGCAGACTTTGATTAAATGAAATTCTTCTTCGCTGTTGAATTTTAATTCTAGGCATACAGGTTTCTCCATTAAGGGGCTGTTTTCAAACCGAATAAAAGCGGGCCGCAGAGGAAAATTAGCATATCGGATTTGTTTCATTGTCAAGTTGCAATGCGTTTTCCAGAAATCTTCTTCACTTTCTCCGTCTTTCAAGAGAGGCTTGGTAGTCACTAATTCAAAAATCTGGCGTTTTTTAGCCAGTTTTTTAATGCTATGAAAGAAATGGAGGGCTTTATCAGTTGGCAGATCGGTCATGATTTTGCTGACTGTTATTTTAGGCTGATTTTTCCTAAAAAAGGCATTAGTGATGTTGATCATATAGGCGGCGCGCACAATAGCCATTGTTCCCAAAGCTTGCGTGTCCACGATATGATCTATTTCGTATTTCCATAACAGAATGAGGGTTTTTAAGAAAATAGGCATCGCAAATAGAATATCCGCCAGCCATGTTATTTGCCCCAAAAATATTTGTTCGCCAAGGGCGCCTGTTTTTAGGGCCTGATCCCATCTTTTGGCTAATAGATTCCCAAAATTTCCAACCAATAAGTCCCTTAACAGGTCTACTTTTTTTATTTTCAAATTATGCGATTGCTTGGCATTAGCTTCTATTGCTGCTGCTGCATTGAGGTGGCCTGAGCCACCTGACGAAGTGATTATTAATAAATTTTTAATCTTATTGAAATTCACGCAATCCATAAATTGGGAATCCTTCAGATTAAATAAAAATTTAGTATAACGTTACACCGATTCGCTCCGAATATCTCCAGTATACTTTTTCTAACCTTTTGTCCTCAGTTGAGTTTTGCATTTCCTAACCCCGACGGTATTTTTCAATTAATCATTATACTTATTGAAAAATGATTTTCTTTGCAAACCTTTTGTTAAATTCGCTTATAAACCCCCAATCTATGATATACCAGGCGGGGTTAGGTTATATATTCGGCGCCAAAGCCCGGAGGCTTTGGCGCCGAATAAAAATGTGACTAACCTATTCGCGTGTGATATAGCTCAATTCTTCTTGTAGGGGTGGAGTCGCAAAATCGGAATCACCGGTCAAATTCGTTGGAATAGGCGCGGGTGAAGCAATTGGCTGCATCCGGTTTTCAAGGAGAGCAATTTTCTCTTCTAAGGAAAGTTTTCCAGTAAAATCTACGAAATGTTTCGCCAATAAATCTGTGCGTTTCAGGATAAGCCATATAAACATTTCAAAGGGCTGTGTATCTCTAAATACAGATGCCGTATTTTTTTTATAAGATTCTTCGTTATCGATATAATGCTGTTTTATTTCTGTCCAATGAACTTGGGGGAAATTGTGATGAATCACATGGTAATCTTCATTAAATACATTGTAATGTCCATCTAAAATAGTCAAAGAATTAACATATTCGTTTTTAGTGTCTTTTGGATCACAAAAAGCGTGCCAGATGTAATTAATAGCTGAAAAGTAAACAATCACACACATAAATGGTAAAATCAAATAGGCAAATCCAAACCAGGGATTAATAAATGATACTGTTGCTATCAATCCATAGTAAATCAACATTCCTAACCCCATACGTACAAACATTTTTTTTTGTTTATGCTTGATAAAAAATTGTATATTTGAAATCCCTGTCCACATAAGAGCGAATTTTCGCAGATAAAAGAACCATTCCGAAGGAACTCGTCGATCCAAACCCATTGTGCTCACAGTATCCTCAGGTTCATTGTCAAATCGATGATGAATCGCTAAATGACCCGTAGTATATGTTTCTGGGACGTGACCGTAAAAAATGGAAATAAACCATCTAAGCGAATAATTGAGGAATTTATAGGGCTTCTTAAAAAAACCTCGACGATCATGACCCTCTTTGTGTGTAAGCGTGGAGACAAAGGCAAAAAATGTAAAATAGGGACCCATCAATAATACGTGATATATAAATGCCACTAGGATTACAAGTGGCCAACTTGCATTTACTCCGTAATTGATTTGCCAATAAAATGCTAATGCAAACAAGGTGGGAATATATATCCCAATTCCAAAAATAACGTAAAGATATGGGGTGTTTCGCGGATCGATCAATAGCTTCTGACCCATTTTTTGAAAAATTATACTCAAATATTTTTTGACATACATCACAATTCGAATTTTCTGTACCCACACCCATAATTTATCCCAAGCCAACCCAACAGCTGTCACTAATATCATCCAAGGTAAGGGTGATATAAGTACTAGATTCATGATCCAATTAGATATTTTTTTTACCGATGATTTTTCAGGCATAAATCCCTCCTTTTCAAGTCAACATAGGAAATTTTCAAGAAAGCATTACCTGATTTTGTTGGTATACTATTTTTGAATTTTTGCATATCTTTTTGAGATGGCTGAAAAAACAAATTACAGAAGCTCACAGGTGCAGTCTGAGTACTTACAACGAAATATCTTGACAGACTTATAAGTTAAGAAATATAGACTAAATTAAATGTTCAGGATTCAGAATGATCATTTAGCTGTAGCATTACGTATTGATTTAATTCTATGTTTGTCCATATTGAAAATTCATGAGAATTTCTTGAAAAACGGGGTTTCAACTCAAGGAGAAAACCATGAAGCAAGTAAACTCGAAATCAGCGGAAGGAAGCATTCCGGAACCGAGTCCAAAAGTACCTTTATTTGGACATTTGTTTTGTCTTAGACAAAATTCTTTAGAAGGATTTCGAAATTTAACAGCAAAAATGGGGCCAATTTTTCGATTAAATTTGGGATCCAATGATATTGTCACAGTGACTAGTTTAGACTTAATAAAAGAGGTTGCTGATGAGTCAAAATTTGATCATGCTCATTTAGGGCCAATATTTGGATTAATAAGAGAGATGTTTATCAGTGAAAAGGGCAAATTGAATGAGGCAGCCGTGTGGCGTATTCTTATGCCAGGATTCTCATCAAAAACACAGGAAGCTTGTTTACCAAGAATGTTGGATGTTTTAGACAAACTATTCATAAAATTGGATAAATCGATTGGAAAAGAAATTAATTTGAGTGATGAACTCACTCGGGCAGTTCTCGATGCTGTAGGGGCGTTTGGATTTAATTTTCGGTTTAATGCCATATCGTCTGAAAATGGGCACCCCATTAGCAAATTAGTGGAGCAAATAATCTCTTATATCGGAATGAAAATTTTTCTGCCTAAACTTATAGTTCAGCTTCTATTTTTTGCAAAAAAAAAGTGCGACCGCAATCTTTCAACTCTCAATAAATATTCGGGTGAAATAATAGAAGAAAGAAAAAAACATCCCACTGAGGTCCCTGATTTATTAAATCAAATGATGAAGGAGGTAGATAAGGCTTCTGGAGAAAAAATGACTGACGCTGATATTCGAATTCAAATTGGCGGTTTAATAGCAGCTAGCATTGAAACAACTCAAGGTTTATTGGGGTTCGCTTTCTACGCCCTAATGACATATCCAAATGTACTTGAAAAGGCCTATGCAGAAGTTGATAGTGTTTTAGGAACGGATTTTGGTAAGAGGCCATCTCTACGAGATTTTCAAAACCTCACCTATCTAAATAAAATTTTAAAAGAATGTCTGAGACTTTGGCCTCCAGCCCCAGTTGTGGAACGATCAGCTCGTGAAGATACGATACTGGCAGGGAAATATCCCATAAAAAAAAGACAGTGGGTATGGACAATCATACCTGTTATTCAACGAGACAGAGCTATTTGGGGAGATGATGCAGAATTATTTAACCCAGATCGGTTTGATCATGAGCTTGTTGCCAAGCGTGATCCTCTTTCTTTCATTCCCTTTGGCATGGGTAAAGGGGCATGTTTAGGGCGTCAATTTGCAATGCTTCAGGGGCTTATAATTTTAAGCTTAGTCCTCCAAAGATATCGATTACATCTGCGGCCGGGGTATGAGTTTGATACAGTAACTACGGGGGGCGCTATACAGCCCAGAACATTATGGGTCACGCTAGAAAAAAGAAAGCACAAAGTAAATGCCCCGCCTTCTTGATGGCTGTGCGGAGCAGCCAGAGAGGCTTACCTGGCGCCTTACAAAAAGATTGAAAAAAAATCTATTTGCTTTATGATGAAGATTAACCTAAAAAATTTATTAAGAGGGTTGGAGCATGCAAGCAGATAACAAAACCTTATGTTCTATCGAGGATTTGCCGCATCCTCCCTTACTCCCTATTTTTAAAAACTCTCTTGCACTTATAGGGGGAAAGGGGTGGGCATCTAATCTCGTTAGACTAGAAAAAGAATATGGATCTATTTTTCAATTAATTTTTCCAAGGCAAAGAATCATCTATACATCTTCCAAAGAGGTTTTAGAAGAAATCGCTGATGCTACCAGATTCGGAAGACTTATGACGCCGGGAGCAGAAGAGTTTAGGGAAGTATTTGGATATTCTCTTCCTTTTGCAAGCGATGATGAGCCTACCTGGGTCAAATCGCAACAGATTCTTTCCCCCGCTTTTGGAAAAAAAGCGATGATCAATTATTTTTCCACGATGATCGAAACCACCGAAAACCTTTTAGCTAAATGGCATAATATTCCGGAAGATACCGTCTTTGATGCTTTTCAAGATATGAAAAACGTCTCTTTCGAAGTTTTGAGCATATGTGGTTTTACCTATCATCCTCACGCCTTTTCATTGCCAAAGCAACATCCTTTCATTAAAGCCATGGAAGAGATTGTAGGTCAGATTCTTCTTCGCTCTTTTCTTCCCCCACTAATTAAGAATTTACGGTGGAGAGAAAATTCCAAATACAAGAAAAATAAAGAATTTACAGCTAACTTTGTACAACAAATCCTCGAAGATAGGCGAGCTCATCCTGAAAAATATGCCGGCAAGCTAGATTTTTTAAATTTAATGCTGGCAAATGTAGATAGCAATGGCGACAAAATGGATGAAACAGAAATTCGCTATAATCTTTTGGCCTTTTTCTTTGTTGGACATAAGACTTCTTCCATTCTATTATCTTTTACTCTTTACCTGATTCTTTCCCATCCCGAAGTCTTAAGAAAGGCATATGAAGAAATTGATAGAGTTTTGGGAACAAACCCCAACAATACTCTTTCTTTTGACCAACTCCCTCAGCTAAGTTATATGGAACAAATTATTAAAGAATCTTTGAGGTATTATTCCCCAATTCCTGTTTTTGCTAGAAATGCACTCAAAGATGGTGTCCTTGCAAACAAATATGAGATCAAAAGGGGGCAATACATTCAATTTATTATGGAATCCTTGCATCGAAATCGCGAGCTTTGGGGAGAAGATGCCGATCAATTCAATCCAGACCATTTTTCTCCAGAGCAAGTAGAAAAAAGAGATCCACACGCATTTATACCTTTTGGTATTGGACATCGAAGCTGTCTTGGCCAGAGGTTTGTGCAGCAGTTAGCAAAAATAACCCTGACTTTGATCTTGCATAAATTCAATGTCAAGCTAAAGGATGGATTCAAAATCAAGATCCAAGAATTGGTTGCTCTTCAACCGGAAAATGTACTCATTCAAATTTCCAAAAGGGAGGACAGCAATCCTGTTGCATTCGTCACCGTTCCACAGGAGTTTAAAAAGGTTCAACCCGGATCTGAAACCCAACCTCAATCCAAAGCTCAGGAACCGCAATCGTCACAGCCATCAGCGCCAGTTCCGTCTCTTTCCAAAGAAAGCAAGGGAGTAGAAACAAAAGAGGGTAGCCACGGGACTCCTCTGCTTATCTTATTTGGTTCTAATTTAGGAATGTCTGAAGAATTCGCTCAACGCCTATACCAGCAAGCTACAAATAAGGGGTTTGCTGCTCAAGTATTTCCGTTGGATGAATGCGTAGATCGTCTTCCAGGGATAGGAGGAGTATTGATTGTGACTGCTACTTATAATGGATTTCCTCCTGATAATGCTATAAATTTTTCTACATGGCTACGCAAAAATACGCATCCCGCAGATCTTTTAAAAGGAGTTCGCTATGGGATCTTCGGTTTCGGAAATACCGACTGGCAACAAACGTTTCAATCCTATCCAAGATACATTAACAACCGCCTCAAAGAGCTCGGGGCAACACCTATCTATGATATAGGCGAGGCTGATACGAAAGGAAACTATGACGAACCTTTAAATAAGTGGGCAACGGACTTGTGGCCAAAGTTATTTTCGGAATTCAATATCCATCAAAAGCTATCATCATTTGTAGATAAACCGATCTTTGAAGTTGAAGTAGTCACGTCTCCCGAGAAGAAAACATATACTCCTTATCATCAGGTCGGAGAGGTTGATCTTGAAATCCTTGCAAACCGTGAACTTGAAACCTCAAACGACCCCGAAGAAAAGAAAAAATCGATAAGGCATCTTGAATTTAAGCTTCCGGAGCCGATGACTTATATTTGCGGGGATTATTTACGCGTATTTCCTCGCCATTCCGTTGATCTCGTGCAAAAAGCAATAAACAGATTTAAACTTACTTCTGAGACATATGTCAAATTGACAACGACCATTAACTCGGCACAACTTCATCTACCCGTACATGAGCCGATTGCGGTGGTCGATCTATTTGCCAAATATTTCGATCTGCAGCGCATCGCAAGCCGATCCACCATACAAGCTCTTGCACAATATGCGCAAGAGCCGAAAGAAAAGGAAAAACTTCAACAAATGGCACATGATGATGAAGAGAGTAGACTATTGTACCTGGAAGAAGTGTATGACAATAGAAAATCTATTTTAGACCTCTTGTATGATTATCCCTCGTGCGATCTACCTTTAGCAACCTATCTATCTATGATGCCTCAATTAAAACCAAGGCTTTATTCCATTTCTTCATCTCCTTTGGATAATCCAAATGTATGCAGCCTTACCGTTGGAGTAATAAGAGAACCGGCTCACTCCGGAGTAGGAATTTTTAAAGGAGTCTCTTCCAATTATCTTGCAGGCGTTGTCCAGGGAAGTTATATTCGGGGATGTGTAACAGCGCCTCAATCCCATTTTCGATTACCTACCTCAAGGTCTACTCCGATCATCATGATTTGTGCCGGAACTGGATTTGCCCCTTTTCGCGGTTTTTTAAAAGAGCGAGAAGCCTGGGTTCGAGATGGGGATCATATAGGAGAGGCGCTGCTCTTTTTTGGCTGCCGGCATCCAGACAAAGACTATCTATATAAAGATGAATTGGAAGAAATGTCTCGCAAAGGAATTTTACGAGTTTTCCCTGCCTTCTCTCGTTTAGAAGGGAAGGGAAAATATTATGTTCAGGATAGTATATGGGATAATAGAGATGCATTTTGGGAATTCATGCATAAAAATGGCGTCGCTTATATTTGCGGGGATGGCGAGCGGATGGTTCCGGGCGTTCGAAAAAAGATCATCAAGATTTATCAAGAAAAGACAGGAGAATCAGCTGAGCATGGGGAAGAGTGGCTCTCCGAACTAACTAATAAAGGCAAGTATATTGTAGATATGTGGGGAGGGTAGAAGTCAACTAGGAGAAGGGCAAAGGACCTAAAGGGCATAGACCAAAGGGACCCAGCTTCTTTGACTTTTATGGTCGTCCCTTTGGTCTTTTATGTCCTTTATTCAGGAGGCGGAAGAGTATGATTGTAGATGGAAAATCTGTATCAAAAACAATAGCACAAGACTACATAATCCAGGATAAAGAAGTACACCTACCTATTAGATATCGCAAAGCATTTTCATTTGTTGCCATATTTTCGGCGCCAACGGATATTCTAAAACAGTTAATTCCTGGAAATTTTTTTGAAATAGCCGAGATTTTTCCAGGCAAAGGAATGATAGAAGTCTTATTTATGCGTTATATCGATAACGATCTTGGCAATTATGACGAAATTGTGATAGGTACAAGTGTCTACGAAAAGGGTGTTGCCAGGATACCTTATGTCAGTGCAATCCTAGACTTAATAAAAGGTCGGCTGGGCCATTTCGGCTTGTATATGCCGGTTACAGAGGGCTTCGCCTGTGAGGCTGGTAAAACAATTTGGGGATTTCCAAGAAGTGTTGAAAATATAAAATACACAGTCGAAGACAGCTATGCAAGGGTTTCTCTATCTATGGGTGATGCTCATGTCCTAACTCTCGCAGTCCCAAAAGGGGGAAGGCGAAAACTCCCGGAAACGCTATCGACAACATACACTGTGATTAAAGGGATTCCGCATAAAACGACAACTCTTATATCTTGTGAGGGTGTTGGATTTCATCGTAAAGGAAGCGAACTTATCCTTGGTTCTCATGAAATTTCCGATATGTTGCGAAAACTTGGGTTGCCAAAGCGGCCAATGATGGCAGCATGGATGGAAAATATGCATGGCATACTTAATGCTCCTACAACTCTAAAACAATAGTTTTTATGTTCGCCTCGAAAGGTGGGTATCATCGTGCTTTGTTAAGAGTGAAAATTACAAGGAGAACTTTATGAAGCAAGAAAGTTCTGGTAGCGCGGCTATTCCTCAGCCACGCTTTAAGCTTCCTTTTATAGGACATTTACATTATCTTAAAAGTAATTTGTCAGAAAGCTTTATTAATTTGTCGTCAAAATTAGGGCCTATTTATCGATTGAAACTAGCTCAGCAAGACCTAATTGTAGTTACTAGTTCAGATTTAATAAGAGAAATAAGCGATGAGACGAGATTTTCTAGAATCAATGGACCGTTTGCCTTATCCCTGAAAAAGACATTCAATACGATGTTCGCTTTTTTATCAACCACAGACCCACTTTGGAAGATGTTGTATCGATTGATATACCCAGGATTTCAGCAAAAAATGATCGAAGAGAATTATTTACCGCTAATGAAAGATACTTTAGAAATATTATTCAACAAATGGGATAACAGGTCGGAAAAATATATAATCAATCTAAGTGATGAAATGAGGAGACTAGTTCTCGATACTGTTGGAGTTTGCGAATTTAATTTCAATTTTTCTTCTTTAATTTCAGAAAAACCTCTTCCTATACCTCTAGCAATTAACAATATAATAAGTTATGCAGTCACGGAGATGATTTTACCAAAGAGCTTAATGAAATTGCAATTTCGAAAAAACAAAGAGTTTCAAAATAATGTTTCTCTTCTCTATATGTATGCCGAAAAAATTATAGAAGAGAGAAAAAAAAATCCTGACTCTAGTCGCAAAGATTTGTTATATTTTCTTTTATACGAGGCGGAGAAAGTTACAGGAAAAAAACTTGATGATTTCACTCTAATGAATCAAGTACTAGGCATACTGTTTGCGAGTATTAGCAGTACTTCAGCTCTTTTAATTATATCTTTTTACGCTTTATTAACAAACCCTGACACTCTTGAAAAGACATATTTGGAAATTGATTCCATTTTAGGAACAGATGTCAACAGACCTATTAATTTGCAAAATATTAGTAAACTAGTCTATGTTCGACAAGTAATAAATGAATGTCTAAGGCTTTGGTCTCCTAGTCTCATGGAGAGAAGCCCGCTTGAAAATACTTTAATGGGAGAAAAATACCTAGTAAAAAAAGGTGAAGTGATGTGGGTGACTACGGCAGTGCTTAATAAAGACAAAGCTCTTTGGGGAGATAATCCGAATATGTTTAATCCAGATCGCTTTGCTCCAGACATTAAAAGAGATCATTGGTCTTTTCTTCCCTTTGGTGTTGGTCAAAGAGCATGCATTGGCCGTCTATTTGCAATATATCTAGTCACTCTAAATTTAGCCATGATTCTCCAAAGGTATAGACTGCATCTGAGTCCTAATACTAAGGTTGATGTTGAAAAGATCGGCAGTGAAGCCCCCCCTACATTATTTGTTACTCTGGAAAAGAGAATGACCCAAAAGCCTGCAACACTTAAATAAGAAAAAGCTACACAATCAACTGTAACATGAAAAATTAGTCCCGTAAGGATTTACACATATAACTTACGCTACAACCCCTTGACTTATTTGAAAGCTTTCATTTTTTGATTTTTCGTGTTTTCGTTTTTCTAAAGTGACCCATAACGTCTTATCAATCTGAATATTGAAAACTTTTTTAATATCAATTTTAAACTTCGGGCTTTTGTGGATTTGATATTTTTGAAGAAACATCCCTAAAATTACTGAGATTTCAAACATTGCAAATTGGCGTCCAATACAAGATCGCTGGCCTATGCCAAAACCTAGAAAAGCAGAAGGATCACGTCCAGACACAAGTTCTGGAGCAAATCGGTCTGGATTAAAGGAATCAGCGTCATCTCCCCAAAGCCTTTTGTTGCCATGTGCAGCGCTAATAAGTGTCCAGATGCATTCTCCTTTTTTAACGGGATATCCTCCCAGCATCGTATCTTTAAGGGGAGAACGTTCTAAAAAAAGGGTAGACCAGTATCTCAAGCATTCATTTATAACTTGTTGTATATACGTCAGTTTAAAAAAACTTTGTGCTCGTTGAGGTTGGCCAGGATCTGTCCCTAATACACGATCAACTTCTGCATATGCTTTTTCAAGTACTGCGGGATATGTCAATAATGCGCAAAAAGAAAGAATTAAAGCGTTTAAGGTCGATTCGTAAGAAGCTACTATTAGAGATAAAATTTGATTTTTGATGCTATAGTCATTAAGTTTTTCTCCAGTCATTTTATCTACACCATTTAACATAAAGTGCAATAAATCTGTATGAGTTGGCTTAGCTTGTTTTCTTGCTTTTAAAATTTCGTCTACACACGTAAAGATTAAGGATGCCTTTTCTTGGTATTCTTTATTGCTTTGAAATTGAAGTTTATCCAAAAATTTTGGCGTAAAAGCTTTTTTTGCCAAAAGTGCAACGGCTTCATCTAACGCCTTAATCAAGTGGGATCCAGAGGATATAGAATTAAAATGATAACTAAATCCGCAAAGACCGATGATATCCAGAATTGTGTGGCCCATTTCATTACTAAGGTTTATCTCACTTCCCGAATTATTGTCCCACTTATTAAATAATTTCTCCATCGTTTTTAACATACTTGGAAAATATTCTTCTTGAATAATCTTTTGTTGGAATCCAGGCAAAACAATGCGAAAAGATTTACCCCAAATTGGATCTTGGGTATCAAAAAAGGCCAGACCCTCCTTGAATAATTGACTTCTAAGAAATCTCATGAATGGTCCTATGTGTTTCTCGAACCTTGATTCATCGCATACCTCTTTTATGAGCTCAAATGAAGAAACAAGAATAATCTTATTAGATCCTAAGGCTAATTGACAGATCGGCCCTAACTTTGATGATAATTCATGAAGAGATGAGTACATATTTTTTCTAAGATATAAAGAATGCCCTAGAAATGGAAGCTTAAACCGTGGTTGCGGAATAGAATGGTTTTTTTGGCTCATAGATGCTCCTTCTTTTCCAATTGCATTAAGGTGCAAATAAACAAGGATAAGAACTTAATATTTAAGGCGCATAGCGCATATCAATGCGTGCAATACAAACATTTTATAATTTTATTATGGTTTTTAATTGGAGAAATGTCAAGTGCCATCCGGCAGCTAAATTGTGCTCGAAGCGGGAGCTCTGATTCTTCAGTTTATTAAAAGGTTCGTTTTCAATTTTCCATTTCGCTCTTCCTTGGCAAAGGCTATACGCATTGCAAGTTGCAATGCAAATATTTGTAATCCAACTTGTTGCGGTATTCCCTACTTGATAAATTTTTTTCTTGCCAGAGAAAAAGAAAAAATATTACATTAAAATAAAATAAGGAGGCGATCATGAGAAGGTTTGAAAATAGAAATGTGATGATTACTGGAGCGGCCTCGGGGATAGGTAAGGCAGCGGCTGTGCGTATTGCTTCAGAAGGAGCAAATTTAGCCTTACTGGATATTGATTTTAACAAGTTACGAGAGACCGCCGAGCAGCTCAGCCAATACGGTACAAAAATTGTATTCGCAAAATGCGACGTATCCGATTTTGATGAGGTTGGTATATGTATCAATAAGTTGTGCCAAGATTTAGGTGGAATTCAATCTCTTAGCCATAATGCTGGAATTTTACGCTGTTACAATACACATGAAATGACCTTTGAGGAATGGAACAAAATTATTTCTGTTAACTTAACGGGGATGTTTAATGTTAACAGGCATGCTCTTCCTCATTTATTAAAAAACAAAAACAGCTACCTAGTCAATACTTCTTCAAATGCGGTTACTCATTGCCATCCTTGGCTTGCTGCCTATGCAGCAACTAAAGGGGGGATTACATCGTTTACAATTTCATTATACATTGAATATTGTCTTCAAGGATTGCATGCTAATTGCGTGTTGCCTGGAAGCGTGAGTACGTCTTTATATAATTCTTTTACAATTCCAAAGGGAGCTAACCCTGAGGTTTTAAAGTGCATGAATCCTCTTGGCAAACCACCAGTTTCGGGTGAAAGTGTTGCAGCAACAATTGCCTTCTTAGCATCTGATGATGCTATGCATATTAATGGCACTTCAATATATGCTGATGGTGGAAGTTTATGATTTCGCTTGTTTGGAGCCCCTCTGAATAATTCCCGCTGGTAAAAATCGATACAGCGGGAATTGTTGCTGAATAATTATCTGTCCTTATTTGGATGGTATTCTTGGATAGGTTTTTCATGTCTTCTTTTTTCTAAAGTAACCCACAATGTAGGAGGCGTTTCACTAGTAATTGACATTTCGTCAAATTTTTGCAATGGAAGCAAATGTAATTTATATCTTTGAAGGATCATACTTAAAGCTATTGTAGTCAGATACAATGCAAACTGACGGCCAGTGCATGATCTTTTGCCTGAACCAAAGGGAAGAAATGCGTAAGGGTCACGTCTAGCTACAAGTTCTGGAGCAAATCGATCAGGGTTAAATGAATCAGCATCTTTTCCCCAAATAGCTTTGTCCTTATGAATCATAGCTATGGTCAACCAAATATGTTCCCCTTTTTTTAAGAGATATTTTCCATCCAATAATGTATCTTCAATTGGTTTACGCTCTATAAATGAAGGGGGCCAAAGTCTTAGGCATTCATTTAAAATTTGACTTATGTAGACTAGTTTTGTAAAACTTTTTGCCGAAAGTGGACTATTAAGATCTGTGCCTAAAACATGATCAACCTCAGCATAAGCTTTTTCAAGTACAATTGGGTGAGTCAATAATGTATAAAAAGCTAAAATTAAAAGACTTGAGCTGCTTCCAACGCTACCTAACAATATGCCGCAAATTTGATCTCGTAAAATGGTGTCATTAAATTTTTCTCCCGTAACCTTATCTACTTCCTGCAATAAGCTATACAATAAATCTTTATTTGGATTCAGTATATGTTTCTTTCTATTTTCTAAAATATCCGCAGTGTAATTTTTGAGAATTGAAAGATTGTGTTGAAATTTTTTATGACCTTGAAATCGGAGCCTATTTAAGAATTTGTTTAAAAAAGTGCCTATTGCTATATACTGGAATAATTCTTCCACTACTTTAAACAACGGGTTAGGTTTTTCAGAAACTATTGCATTAAAATGATAATCAAATTCACAAAGTCCAACAATGTCGATAACAACTCGACTAAGCTCGTCGTCAAGACGAACTTCTTTTTTTTCGAAAAGACTTTCCCATTTTTTAAATAGCTGTTCTAAAACGTTTTTCATTATAGGAAAATAATCTTCCTGTAGAGCTTTTTGCTGAAGTTTTGGCAATATAATGCGATACAATTTAGCCCACATAGGATCATCACTTAAAAGAAGTCCGAAAGTGGCTCCGACAGTATCTTTTAAAGAACTTGCCACTAGTCCTAGGTCTTTTGTAAATCTCGATTCATCGCAAACCTCTCTTATAATTTCTAACCCTGAAACAACAACGACATTCGTAGGTCCCAGCTTTAATCGATAAATAGGACCCAATTTTGATGATAGATTAACGAAACTTTTTTGGATATTATGTTGAAGATATAATAAATGCCCCACAATGGGCAATTTGATGCTTGGCTGTGGAATTTTTTCCTGATTCATTTTGCACTCCTTCCCTGAAATTTGTTCAATAACCATTAAAATTTTGATATTTAGGCTACCATAACAGGTCACCCGGATGTCATTTATATAAAAGTTCATAAACTTCCTACTGTAATTTCAGAATAGCAGATTTCAAATTACTATAATTAAGAAATTTTAGTTTCGTTGCTGGTTCAGGAGATGGGGAGATCACCAGGACACCGTCCAGGAAATGCCTCTGATAAATAAAAAACTTGTGGTAAAAGAGTTTTAATTTTAACGTTTGATTTAGTAGATAAAGAGGCTAAGGAGTAGAAAAACGAGATCCACATGCATTTATCCCTTTTGGTATTGGACATCGAGGCTGCCTTGGTCAGAGTTTTGTGCAGCAGTTAGCAAAGATAACCATTACGATGATCTTACATAAATTCAGATTCAGGAAAAAACTAAGGAAGAGTAATTATGAGTCAAAAAAATCACCCTATTCCTCAACCACGTTTTAAGGTTCCATTTCTAGGCCATGCTTTGTATCTTAAAAGGGATATATCAGGATCTCTTCATAATTTATCATCAGCTTTAGGGCCAATTTGTCAATTAACCATAGGAACTAAAAAAGTTATTCTTATTTCTTCATTTGAGCTTATAAAAGAGGTTTGTGATGAATCTAGGTATGAGAAACACATAGGTCCATTTATGAAGTTCTTGAGAGATCAGTTATTCAATGAAGGTCTTGCCTTTTTTGATACAAAAGATCCACTTTGGGGTAAGTTTTTTCGAATTATTTTACCTGGATTCCAACAAAATATTATTCAAGAAGAATGTTTTCCAAGGATTTTAGAAACAATGGAGAAGCTGTTTAATAAATGGAACAACGATCTAGAAAGTGAAATAGATCTTAATACAGAAATGGGCCATGTGGTTCTGGATATTATTGGCCTTTGTGGATTTAATTATTATTTTAATTCTATATCCACTGAATCTCCCTTGATGACAACATTAGCTGAAGTAGTAGCACTTTTGGGAAAAAAAGCTTTTATGCCTGAATTTTTTGCTAAACTTCAATTTGAAAACAATAGAAAATGTAAAGAAAAGATATCATTAATTTTTATGTATATTGACGAGATTTTAAAAGAAAGAAAGCTATCTAAGGCAATACATAAAGATCTTTTGCACTATATGTTAAACACTTCAGATAAAATGACAGGGGAAAAACTTAATGACAACAATATACGAAATCAAATTTTATCCTTAATAGTAGCTTCTTATGAATCGACTTTAAATGCTTTAATTCTTTCTTTTTGTGCATTATTGACTTATCCCGCCATACTTGAAAAAGCATATGCAGAAGTTGATCGTGTCCTAGGGCCAGATCTAGGGCAAGCTCAAAAGCCACAATGTTTTTTTAAATTACAATATATACAACAGATTTTATATGAATGCTTGAGATACTGGCCGTCGTCTTTTCTTGAACGCTCTCCTCTTAAGGATACACAATTAGGAGGATATTCTATTAAAAAAGGAGACTGCATTTGGGTACTGGTTAGCGCCGCACATAGAGACAAAAGGCTTTGGGGAGAAGATGCTGATTCCTTTAATCCCGATCGATTTGCACCCGAACTTGTGGCAAACCGCGATCATTCTGCTTTTCTAGGGTTTGGCATAGGTCAGCGATCTTGCATTGGGCGCCAATTTGCGATATTTGAAATCTCAGTTATTTTAGGCGTTTTTCTTCAAAAATATCGATTACACAAAAGCCAGAGATTTAAAATTAATATACAAAAAACCTTTAATGTTGAAATCGATAAGACACTATGGATTACTTTGGAAAAGCGAAAGCACGTGGAGCCTGGCCATTGATCCAGGGTGCCTTTTGCGTTTCAACATTTTACTACACAGGTGAATTAAATTCTTCCTTAGAGGTGATTCTCCTGTTCTTGCTTATTTTTGCACTATTCTCTTTTCCAGCGTAGCCCATAATGTATTGGGAAAAAGACTAAGATTGAATGTCACCCCAAATTTATAATCCGGTCTCAAGTGTAATCTGTATTTTTGAAGAATCCTTCCTATAATTACAGAGGCCTCAAATAATGCCACCTGGCGTCCTAAACATGTCCTCTTGCCTACTCCAAATGGAAGGAAAGTGCAAGGATCGCGTTTATTTTGAAGTTCCGGAGCAAATCGGTCGGGATTAAAAGAATTGGCATCCTCCCCCCAAATCGTTTTGTCTCTTTGAATTAAAGACGTAACTGTCCAGATGTTTTCTCCCTTTTTAACAGGATATTTTCCTCCCAATATTGTGTCTTCAAGTGGGGTGCGTTCTTGTGCGAGATTTCCAAACCAAAGTCTTAGGCATTCATTTAGAACTTGTTGCATATATTGTAGCTTTAGAAAATTTTCAGCTGGAGGGGGATCAGGATTCGTTCCTAGAATTTGATCAATTTCTGCATAAGCCTTCTCGAGGACATTTGGATATGTCATTAATGCATAGAAAGCGAAATTTATGAGCGCTGTAGTGGAATCTTGAGCCGCTATATAAAAGGCAATAATGTGCGTTTTTATATGACTCTTACTAAGTTTTTCCCCTGTGACTTTATCTGTAGTATTTAGCATAAGATTTAAGAAATTATTTTTGCTGTTCTGTTCGGGGGTTTGATTTTTTCTTTCTATAATTTCCTCAGCAAATTGGTCGAGTACAGTTAAATCATGTTGCAACTTTCTATTGACTCGAAAAAAAAGCTTCTGCAAAAAATTAGGCAGGAAAATTACCTGTGCGTAAGTCTTGAACACGTCTTCCATAGCTATGGCTACTGGTTGGTTTTCATTAGAAGATAAAGAGTTAAAGCGATAATCAAATGCTAAAAGACCGAAGATATCACGGAAAAGGCAGCTCACCGTATTATTAATATTAACTTCCTCTTTTTCTGGAATATTTTTCCATTTTGTAAACAATTCTTCTAAACAGCCTATCGTTATAGTGTAATAATCTTCTAGAACAGTCTTTGGTGCAAATCCTGGTAAAATAGTACGATGTAGTCTTTCCCAAAAGGGATCGCGGGTGGAAAGAGTAGTAATTACATCTGGTAATGATTGAGCAAAGACCTTCGAAAAAGCGCCTTCTACATTTTTTTCAAATCTTGATTCATCGCAAACTTCTTTTACTAATTCTAAACTTGTAACTACCAATATTTTGTAGGATCCTAACTGCAATCGATAAATTGGGCCCAACTTTGATAAGCTAAGAAAAGTTTCTGACAGGTCGGGTCTCATGTAAAACAAATGCCCTAGAAAGGGAATTTTAAAACCTGGCTGTGGAATACGAACTGTTGATAGATTTTTATTTTCCGTCTTCATTAGGTCTCCTTAATTTTTACGGATCAAGTTAAGATACCTTAAAGTCCGTCTAGGGCGATTCAAATACAGAATTTTGCAAAGTCAAGTTTTTTGGTCTTTAAATTTATATTACAATTAAATCTTCTTTATTACAATCCGTGATTCAATCAAGAGAGATGGGTTTTCCCGCACCTAGGTGAAGCAAGCTTTGGGGGTACATTTGAATGATGTCGCATTCTTCACCGTCATCATTTAATCCCTTTCCACCATATGTTGGTGCTATTTTCATGATGCAGGTGATCAAAATCCTCAACTTTCTTTTCGATCGCCTTCATGTATTGCATGAGATCAGGATCTTCTAAAATGCTTGCAAGAAAAAACTTCAACTGAAATGCCCTCCTATGTTTGCACCCCTTTTTGGGGACTTGTGCGTTTTAGCGATTTCACATTTAAATAAAAAACTTGTGGTAAAAGAGTTTTAATTTTAACGTTTGATTTAGTAGATAAAGAGGTCAAGAAGCAGAGAAAAAGGAGTGCAGCAAAATGGGACCCGAGTGGAAGGGATTAATCATATTATTGCTGGACAGCACTTGGGCAGACCTCCTAGAATGACTATAACTGCTTTATAATCATTTAATCTGTAAGGTAGACTGTATGAATCAAGAGAGCAAAAAGTCAAGTTTGGTACTTATTCCAGAACCCCGTTTTAAATTGCCCATTCTAGGGCATTTGTTATACTTCAGTCTAGACCCTTTCAGCGCTCTTCTTAATCTGTCCTCTAAACTAGGCCCTATTTTTCAATTAACATTGGGGTCTCGAAACCTTATAGCTGTTTCTAGCTTAGAATTAATAAAAGAGATTTGCGATGAAACGAGATTTGATGAACACATAGGACCGCCACGGGCAGGGATGAGAAAAGTATTGAATAATGCAAGTTTTATGAGTGTTCTACAGACCAGTGATCCTCTTTGGGAGAAAGCACATCGTGTCCTTTTGCCCGGCTTTAGTACTCAAGTTATTCAGAAAAATTATTTTCCGATCATGCTTGATGTTGTAAAAACACTTATTAGAAAATGGGATAGCACACCTAAGGAGAAAGAAATTAATTTCAATGCAGAAATAAGTCGGGCTACTCTTGATTTAATAGGGCTATGTGCATTTAATTATCGGTTTAATGCTTTATTGTCGGATAAAATTCATCCATTGTTTAGCCTTCTGGAGGGAATATTCGATCATGCCACCAAGACTGCTTTTTTGCCTTTTTTGGAAAAGCTTCAAATTAAAGGAAGTAAGAAGGGCGAGCGCTATGCCTCGATGCTTTATAAGTATGCAGATGACATTTTAGAGGACAAGAAAAAAAACATAGGCACACCAGGTAGACATAAAGATTTTTTAGATATGATGTTAAACGATATAGATAAAAAAACGGATGAAAAACTTGATGTTTCTAATATAAGAGATCAAATTATTGGATTAATAATGGGTGGTGCTGAAACCTCTACAGGCCTTTTATCCTTTGTTTTATACAGTTTAATAATGCATCCCGACATCCTTAAAAAGGCTTATGCAGAAATTGACAGTGTTCTTGGAACAGATCCTGATGCGGTATTATCTCCGGAAAATTTTCAAGAACTCCCCTACATAAATAAAATTATAAATGAAGGTCTTAGGCTTTGGCCGCCTGCAATTATAGTAGAGCGTGAACCGCTTGAGGATACATTGTTGGGAGGCAAGTACCCTGTAAAAAAAGGCCAATACATCAGCCTACTCACGTGTGCTGTTCAGCGAGATAAATCCATTTGGGGAGAAGATGCTGATGTTTTTAATCCCGATCGGTTTAAACCGGAAATTATATTTGACCCTTATGCTTTTCTTCCCTTTGGGGTCGGTCAAAGGGCATGTCCGGGTCGTCAATTTTCGATGCTTGAGTCTACGATAATTTTAAGCATGATCCTTCAAAGATACAAGCTGCACCTTCGTCCAGGATACAAACTAAAATTTAAAGTGCCATTTACTTTACAACCCAAAAACCCATTATGGATCACCTTGGAAAAACGGGGAAAATAATATATGAAATAAGGAGAAATATGAAAAAAGAAGATAAAAAATCAAGCGTCGCGCCTATTCCAGAACCTCGAATTAAATTACCAATTTTGGGGCATTTGTTGTATCTTAAAGGAGAATTAAAGAAGCGTTTTGTAGACTTATCATCAAGTTTAGGGCCTATTTATCGATTAAAATTGGGCCCTTACAATGTAGTTGTGATAACCGGCTTAGATTTTATAAGAGAAGTATGTGACGACTCAAGATTTACTAAATATTTGGGCCCATTTGCGGGAGCCCTGAAAAATGTATTTAAGTACGGATTCGGTTTTCTTTCAACAGATGATCCTAATTGGGGTCCGTTGTATCGCATACTTTTGCCAGGCCTTCAACAAAAAATATTGCATGATGATGGTTTTCCACTCATTGTAAAAACCTTAGATAGTGTGTTTACTAAATGGGATAATGCTTTAGAAGAAAAAGAATTCAATCTTAATGATGAGGTCAGTCGCATTGTTATTGATGTTATTGGACTTTTCCAATTTAATTATGATTTTAATTCAATAAATTCTCCATCTCCCCCTATCATTGTAAAAGCATTGGATGAAGTTGCAAAGATTGCGATAACTTTAGCATTTCAAGGTAGTTTTTTAAGCAAACTAAGTTTTGGAAAATCAAGAGATTTGCAACAAAACCTTTCCATCCTTTATAAATATGCTGATGAAATTATAGAGAACAGAAAAAAACTGTCTACAGGCCACAAAGATCTGGTATACAATATGTTATATGAAGTTGATAAAACTACAGGAGAGAAATTCGAAGAGTCTATGATCCGAAATCAGATTTGCGGCCTGCTTTTAGGTGGAGTTGGGACGACTATTAATCTAGTAACTTTTGCTTTATTTGCATTAATGACTCATCCTATTGTGCTTAAAAAAGCTTATGCAGAAGTTGATCGTACTTTAGGGAGCCCTCCTGTAGTGCAAAATTTTTCGAGACTAACTTATATACATCAAATTTTAGATGAGTGTCTTAGGATTTGGCCGCCAGCCCCTGTGATTGAACGAGGTCCCATTGAAGATACCTTTTTGGGGGGGAAATATCTTATAAAAAAAGGAGAGTCTATATGGACGGTTGTGACGCTTATTCATAGTGACAAAGCTCTTTGGGGTGATGACGCCGAATCTTTCAACCCTGATCGTTTCGCGCAAGATCTTACAGCAAAACGTGATCCAGTTGCATATCTTCCTTTTGGAGTAGGTCGAAGAGCATGTATCGGCCGTCAATTTTCATTATTTGCTGCCACTATAATTTTAGGTATGATCCTTCAAAAGTATGAACTACACTTGCGTCCCGGGCATAGCCCCTTTTCAACGAGTACTTTGACTCCTCCAGATTTATGGGTAACCCCGAAAAAGAGAAAGTTCGAAAAGCCAATAACTTGATACAAAGCAAGTATGGCATTACTGGGGACAGGCGAAAAGGAAAATGTTAAATAATTTTTTAATCGTAATAATTTGAAATCTTCTATTCTGAACTTAGGAAGTTCATGAAGTTTTATATAAGCTTCACTCTAAATCAGCTGCTGTTTGATAAAATAGCATTGAACAAATTTCAGAAAAGGAGTGTAAAATGAACCAGAAAGATATTCCACAGCCAAGTTTCAAATTACCCATTGTAGGGCATTTATTATATCTTCAAAAAGATGCCCAAAAAAGTTTTGCTAGTTTATCATCAAAACTGGGTTCTATTTATCGATTGAAGTTGGGGCCTGCGAATGTCGTTATTGTTTCGGGGTTAGAAACTATAAGAGAAGTCTGCGATGAATCGAGATTTATAAAAGACTTCGGACCAGTGACGGAAGCTTTAAAAGGTCAGTTCAGGACCACCTTCGGAAATCTTTCTCAGAATGATCCTATGTGGGTTAGATTGTATAGGATTATATTGCCAAAATTTCAGCTAAAAGCTATACAGGAAGATTATTTCCCTATAATGAAAAACGTTGTAGAAGAGTTATTTAAAAAATGGGAAAGTCTTCTTGAAAAAAAAGAAGTTCTTCTTGATGATGAGCTTAGTCGAGTTGTTATCGACATTGTTGGCCTTTGTCAGTTCGATTATCGTTTTAATGCAATAGTTTCCGAAAAACCTAATCCACTGTTTCAAGCAGTGATGGAGATATTCGGTTATGTAATAGTTGGCGCTTTTTTACCTAAATTTTTCAACAGGCTTCGATTTCAAGATGAAAAAAAATTTCAACAAAATCTTTTAACTCTCAACAATTACACTGTGGATATTCTAGAAAATAGAAAGAAACATCTACAGAATCTCAATAAAGATTTATTATGCAGCTTGTTACAAGATGTAGATAAAGTTACGGGAGAAAAATTTAATGACAGCATTTTACGAGACCAAATTAGTGGCATATTGTTTGCTAGTGTTGGAAGCAGCTCAAGTCTTTTAATTTTAGCTTTCTATGCATTATTGACCCATCCAAGTGTACTTGAAAAAGCTTATGCTGAGGTTGATCAGGTTTTAGGCACGGATCTTAATAGTCCACTTTCGGGAAAAAGTTTTACAAAACTAGTTTATATACGTCAAATTTTAGATGAATGTCTGAGATTTTGGCCGCCTTCATTTCTAGAGAGAACACCACTTGAGGATACATTATTAGAAGGAAAATATCTCGTAAAAAAAGGAGAACATATTTTGGTAAGCCTAGCTACGATTAATTTCGACAGAGCTATTTGGGGAAAAGATGCAGATTCATTTAACCCTGATCGATTTGCTCCAGAATTTGGAGCTAGACGTGACCCTTACGCATTTATTCCCTTTGGCAGCGGCAAAAGATCATGTACTGGTCGTCAAGTTGCAATGTATCTGGATACATTAGTTTTAAGCATGATTCTTCAAAGATATAAGTTAAATTTGCTTCCATTGCAAAAAATTGACGATATGTCAATTACTTCAGCAACTCCTCCAACATTTTGGGTTACTTTAGAAAAAAGAAGACATGAAAATCATGAAAATCATGAAAAGTCGGGCATGATTACCTCTTCGGTCACGATTTAAAGTTAAGGTTGGAACAATGCCAAAATTTTCTTTTAAAGAAGTCGCACCCTGTTTATTTGCAATTTTTATAGATCTTTTTGGGATAGGTGTTGTAGTCCCCATGATTATGATTATTTTTAATTCTCCTGGGCATAACATTTTTCTATCAAACTCTGTTTTTTTGAATTACTTATACTTTGGTATTGCATACACAATTTATCCTCTTTGTATGTTTTTTGCGACATCCTTTTTTGGAGATTTGTCTGATATTATTGGGAGAAAAAGGACTTTGCTTATAAGCACGAGTGGTCAAGCGCTTGCATTTTTAATAACAGGTCTTGGGGTCATATTCTCTAATATTTTTCTTTTTTTATTGGGGCGAGCTCTATCAGGAATAGGAGCCGCTAGCCAGTCAGTTGCTATGGCAACCATTTCAGATCTAAGCAACGAAGCTAATAAAGCCCTTCATTTAAGCTATGTAACCATTGTAAATTGTATTGGGATTATAGCTGGTCCGTTAGTGGGTGGATTATTAGCGGGGATAAATTTATCTGTCCCTTGTTTCGTTTCAGGGGCATTAGCATTTTTTGCATTCTTGTGGATTTTAATCTCATTTAAAGAAACATTTGTGAAAAGCCATAAAAAATTTAGTGTTTTCCGCATTGTAACAATTTTTATTGAAGCTTACAAGAATAAACGGCTGCGACAACTTTCGACAGCTTTTCTTCTCATGGAATTTGGAATTCTTTTATTCATTCCTATTGTTTTAATTATTTTATCAAGCAAATTTAACTATTCCTCTATAAAGCTAGGGCTTTTTAGTACATATCTTGGGATTGGCTTTCTTATAGGTTCGGCGTTTTTTTTACCAAAAATGCTTAAAATTTTTAAAATTGAGCATGTTGTCTACATTGCTTTCGTTGGATTATTTATTTCAAATTCTCTCTTAGCGCTATTAATTTATCATGAAATTCCTTTATATTTGTTTTCTTTCATTTTAGCAGTAAATTCAAGTGTTGTTATAACCGGCATGTTTACAGCTTTTTCGGATATAGCGGATAATGAATCTCAAGGGTGGGTAATGGGAGTTGCTGTGGCCCTGCAAGCGCTTTCTAATGCTTTAACAGGATTTTTTGCTGATTTCGTTACTCTTTTTGGAGGAGAAAGTATTCTTTTTCTCGGCTCTCTTTCTATCGCAGCAAGTTTACTTATAATGAGAAATTACTTTTCCAAATATCCAATTTAAGGTTTGTCGTAATTTATCCTCCAGGTGAGAGATATAGGGGGGCTTTTTATGGTTCAGCAGATAGCAAATAAACAATCCTATTGGAAAAACTTAATGGCTGATTTTTCTGAATCGCCAGAGTTAGGAATTCGGTTAACTCATGCAGATCAAATACCTATCTCAATAGAGGTGTCTATCTTCCTACCAGAAAAAATAAAAGAACTTCTGGAAAACTTTTCAAAGAAATATCAATTATCCGCTGAAGCCGTATTGTTTTGTTCTTGGGCTATTTTATTATCTAGATATAGCTCAAAAGAAGATCTTGTATTTGGAAGCCTTTTCGATCCATCTTCCCTTGAGCCTTCACCTGTAAGGATTTACTTAGATCCTGCAAACAGTGCACTTGAGTTAATGGTAAGTATAGAAAACCAATTATTAGAAAGCCGAAAAAATCAATGCTCACTTAGTGAAATTCAAAGTTACATAGGTTTGCCAAATAGAATTCTATTTACAACTCTTTTTTCTTTAGGAAAAAAATCAGAAAAAACTAGAGCAGCTAATGATAATCCTTTGTCAATAACTATTTTTGAATCTAAAAATATAGGCATTTCCGTCAATTTCGATAAAACTCAATATTCAGAAATCTCAATAAAAAATCTATTAGGCCATTTCCAAGTATTACTGTATTCAATACTAGAAAACCCAATTAAAAGAATACACGAAACATCTATGTTAGATGATGATGAAAAAAATAAATTGCTATTTGAGTGGAATAAAACAGGCAGCGAATTTCCAAGAGACAAGACTATATATAAATTATTTGAAGAGCAGGTGGAAAAAACTCCAGATCGTATAGCTGTCATATATGAAGATCAGTCAATGACATATCGTGAACTAAATAACAAGGCAAATAGGCTAGCTCGATATCTTCAAAATTTCGGGGTTAAATCAGAAACTCTAGTTGCTATCAGTATGGAGCGATCATTAGAATTAATCATTGGAATTCTAGGCATTTTGAAATCAGGCGCAGCGTATGTACCTTTAGACCCCACGTTTCCTGAAGGACGTTTAGATTTTATTTTGAAAGATAGCTCTGCTCCTTTTTTGATTACCACTTCTAACTTAAGGAAAAAATTTGTCAAATATTCAGGAAAAAGCATTTACTTCGACCTCGATCAAAAAGACATTGAAAAACAAACTAGCGAAAACACTGGTCAGCAATCAACTCCAGAAAATCTAGCCTATGTAATTTACACTTCTGGATCCACAGGAAATCCAAAAGGTGTTTTAATTGAACATAAAGGCGTGGTCAACTTTTTAGTTTTTAGCCAAAAAAATTATCCAACGGATTCTTCTGGTGCCTTTTTACTAAAAACAAATATCACCTTTGACGTCTCAGTACATGAATTGTTTGGGTGGGTGTTGGGGGGAGGAAAACTTATTATCGCTAAACAAGGAGATGAAAAAGATCCAAATGCCCTTTTAAGAACAATAGAAAAATGTAAAGTAACTCATGTAATCTTTATTCCTACTGTTTTGCAATTTTTGCTGCGTGATATTTCAGAAGAAGAGGTTACTAAGTTACTATCTTTAAAATATATTTTCAGCGCTGGAGAGGCAATCAATAAAAAATTAGTTGTTTACATGCAGGATTTATTAAAAAATCAAGTGCGTTTTGAAAATATGTATGGGCCTACTGAAACAACGATATACTCGACAACATATAATTTGAATGAAAAGTTTATTTCTCCTAACACCCCTATAGGGAAACCTTTAGCAAATACAAAAGTATATATTTTAGATAAAAACCTTCAATTAAGTCCTATTGGGCTGCCTGGTGAATTATACATAGGAGGTATCGCTCTAGCACGAGGTTACTTGAATCTTTCCAAATTAACAGAAGAAAAATTTATAAAAAACCATTTTAGCAATGATATCAAGGAAAGATTATACAGAACAGGTGATTTATGCCGTTATTTGCCTGATGGAACTATAGAATATCTAGGTAGAATCGATTTTCAAGTTAAAATCCGTGGGTATAGAATTGAACTAACGGAAATTGAAACTTTTTTAGCAGCCCATCCAAAAATTAAAGAGGCTGTTGTAGTGGCGCGGGAAAATCTAACTGGCGAAAAACAATTAGTTGCATATTGCATATTAAATGAGTCTCACCACCCCTTGAAAGTTGATGAATTGAAGCAATACTTAAAAGGGCTATTACCTGAGTATATGATTCCGCATGCTTTTGTAATGATGGATTCTTTTCCATTAACGACTGCTGGAAAACTAGACCGAAAAAAACTTCCAGAGCCAACTGTTCGTGAAGAATCAAGTGAAGGATATACCGCACCTTCTACGGATTTGGAGAAAAAAATTGCTCATATTTGGAGCGAAATATTGGATATCGGACAAATTGGTATTAATGACAATTTTTTTGGATTAGGTGGCCATTCTTTATATGCTGTTAGAATAGTTTCAAAAATTCGTAAGGAATTAGGAAAGTCTATTACATTATCAGACCTTTTAAAATCACCGACAATTAAACAACTTTCTTCTATTATTTCGGAGACAGAGAATTTAATTGAAAAAAAAGAAAATCCTAAATATGAAAAAAAAATACTACAAAGCGTAGTGAATTTTCCAATGGTCATTAGCAAAAAGTTATCTGGAATTCAAGACGGAATAGTGGAAAGAAGATGTTTTCATGGCGTCCTTGACATATCTAGATTAACTTTTGCATTTGAATGCCTATTTAAAAAACACCCGATTTTGACTAGTTATACATCATTAAATGGGATATTTCACATACAAGACAAATTTTCCTTTGTTGTAGAGGAAAAAGATCTTAGTGATTTCTCTGAAGAAGAGGCCGAGGATGAGCTGTATCTTTCATATTGGAAGTTGCTTATTTCGTCTAGGAGTAAGTGGAAAAAAGGTTATACCCAACTAAAAGCAAAATTATTTTACTTAAAAAATGACTGCTCTGAACTTCAAATCTCTGTTTCTCATGATATAGCAGACGCAAGCGTAATGATTACGATTTTAGATGAATTATCAGAATTTTATATCAATTATAAGAATGCAATTTTTGAAGTAGAAGATTTTCAAGCAAATGCATATTTTAAGATAGAAAGAAAAGAGCTAAATCAAAAGGTAACGGAGTATATAAATTTCTGGAAAGATTACGCAAAGGATGTTAATTTTTTAAATTTACCGGAAACAGAAGTTTTTTCTAGATCTAAAGACGCCAATGCCATGGTTTCTGTGATGAAAATTGCCTCTTTAGAGATTGATCAGGGAAATGCTATGCAAGTGTTTAAGGAAACAAAAAGTTTATATACAGCGTTTTCTATTGAAATCTCTGAAAGTGATATGGCTGTAATAGAAGAGGTTTGTAAGTTAAATTTTCTAAACAGAGGATATTTCCTATCCGCTGTCCTCGGAATCGTTTTATCTAAATATAACTCAGGCGATAATAAAAACATTCTTGTTAGTTTCGCGCGGTCAAATAAAGACATTAATGTTCAGGAAAGCACAATAGGTTGCTTTATCAATATAAATCAAATAAAGTTAAGCATAGACAATGAAGCAGGTCCGATACATTTATCTAAAAAAATTCAAAAGATTTTTGAGGAAATGGATTTTTATCAAAAATGTCCATATTCATTAAAACAGGCATTTATGAACACCAATTTAAATTTTAACTTATCGCCATTTAAGAAAGTACTATTTAAATTGGCTTTTTTTATTTTTTCAATGTTTTTTTCAAAGCAAAAAATTAATAGGAAATATTTGTCCTATGCAATGCTTTCAATTTTAGCTTTTGCAGTTTCAAATCCTAAGAATTCTTTGTCAATTTACATAAATATTGCTCCTGATTTTTTCGAAAAAGGATTTGTGAAAAACTTATTTGGATTGGAGATTAAGAAGACAAGCTGCTTTTTTCGGAATGAAGCTTTTTTCCCCGGAGCAGTCTCTTTCGAATTTATAAAAGATATATCCAGTCGTAAATATCTATTATATATAGATGCGAATTTAACAAGTTCTTTTAAAGAGAAAATAGGAAATGATTTTCTGATGTTTATTCGAAACTTAAAAACCAAGAAGTAGGAAATTTTGCTTGAAATTTCCCCTTTAGTCGATAGAACCATTCGTTTGACAAGTTTTTATTTTATCCAACAAAAAGAAAAAGCCTTCGCCTTTATTTTAATGTTTTCCTGCGGAAAAAAGTTTCGCGCGGAATTGCTGTTGGTGCGCAAAATATTTGACTTTTCTAAAAAAAAAAGTTACTTTTAACTTAAGGATTCATAATTTTCAAAAGCTTGGGTGCAAGTTGTTGAAAAATTTTTATAGATCACCAGAGGCATATATAAAGAAAAATCCTTAATAGAAAAACCGAAAAAGGAGAGCATCATGAAGTTTGAAAAATCTAATTTACAACCTATTCCGCAACCGCGTTTTAAATTGCCTTTTTTGGGTCACTTGCATTATCTCAAGAATGGCATACAGGAAGGTTTTATTGAATTTACAGAAAAACTAGGTCCGATTTATCGATTAAAGTTAGGACCGCATAACATGATTGTTGTTGCAGGGTTAGAATTTTTGCGTGAGCTGGGCAATGATACAAAATTTACGAAGTATCTAGGACCCGCCGCAAAAGATTTAAGAAAAGCATTTTCTGGAGGGTTTGGCTTTCTTTCAACTGATGATCCTGCTTGGAAAAAAATAAATCGCTTAATTTTGCCTGGATTTCAGCAAAAAGCAATAGAAGAAAATTATTTTCCAATTATGAAAAGCGTTTTAACAAAAATGTTTTCAAAATGGGATAATGCACCAGAAAAAAATAAAATTAACTTAAATAGTGAACTTGGTCGGCTTGTCCTAGATACGGTTGGACTTTGTGAATTTAGATATGATTTTCGTTCTATATTTTTAGATAAACCTCATCCTCTGCCTGAAGCGATCGACAAAATATTCCTTCTCTCAATAAAGCGAATGGTTTTGCCAGAATTTGTGGATAAGCTCTTTTTTCGACAGCGTAAGGAATTTCAACATACTCTTGCGATTCTCCATAAATACTCTGACGAAATTTTGGAAGCGAGAAGAAAATCTTCAAATTCGACCCCCGACTATAAAGATTTTTTACACCTTCTGATGTATGAAGCTGAGCGAGCTACTGGAGAAAAGTTTGACGACAAGTTTTTAATGAGTCAAATTTATGTTTTACTTTTCGCTAGTATTGGAAGCAGCACATCCCTTTTGGTTGTTTCTTTTTATGCATTAATGACCCATCCTGAGGTACTTGAAAAGGCTTATAAAGAGATCGACAATGTTTTAGGAACAGATCCTAATAAGCCTATTACTGTTGGAAATTTTGCTCGTTTAGTTTATATACGTCAAATTTTAAATGAATCTTTAAGGCTTTGGCAGCCGGTCGCCTTTATAGAACGAACACCTATTGAAGATATAATATTGCAAGAAAAATATCTTATAAAAAAAGGTGAGGGAGTTAGTGCTATTGTGTCATTTGTTCATCATGACAAAGCTCTTTGGGGAGAGGATGCCGATTCTTTTAACCCCGATCGCTTTGCACCAATGCTTCACGCCAAACGCGATCCCTATGCCTTTCTTCCTTTTGGTTTTGGCCTGAGAGCCTGCATTGGTCGCCAGTTTGCATTGTTTCAATCCACTGTAATTTTAACTCTAATTCTTCACAAATATAGATTACACCTTAAATCAGATAAAATTGACAATGCAAAGGTCAGAATGGACAACCTTCCTGCATTATGGGTTACTTTGGAAAAGAGGAATATGTTAAGTTTATGAGGCATTTTTGGCTATAGCTTCAGCCTGATGAAGCTTAGCATCAAGCCTTCTAGCAGCTATTAGCGGCTCTAGCTATTTTTCTTTGAGAACTTCATTTTTAGGCTTTTCTTGCCTTCGCTTTTCCAAAGTGACCCATAATGTCTTATCAATTATAACATTAAAATTTTGTTTCATGTTAATTTTAAATCTTGGGCTTTTGTGCATTCGATATTTTTGAAGAAAAATACCTAAAATCACTGAAATTTCAAACACCGCAAATTGGCGCCCAATACAAGATCGCTGGCCTATGCCAAACCCTAGAAAAGCACGAGGATCTCGATTGGCTACAAGTTCCGGAGCAAATCGATCGGGATTAAAGGAATCGGCGTCTTCTCCCCAAAGCCTTTTGTCTCTATGCGCAGCACTTACTAGTACCCAAATGCACTCTGCTTTTTTTATAGGGTATCCTCCTAATACTGTATCTTTAAGGGGTGAACGTTCAAAAAAAGAGCTCGGCCAACATCTCAAACATTCATATACAATTTGTTGTATATATTGTAGTTTATAAAAACATTGTGGTTTTTGAGGTTGGCGAGGATCGGTCCCTAGGACATTATCAACTTCTGCATATGCTTTTTCAAGTATAGTGGGATAGGTCAGTAGTGCGCAAAAAGAGAGAAGTAAAGCGTTTAAAGTTGATTCATGAGAAGCTACGATCAGGGATAAAATTTGATTTCGTATATTATTATCATTAAGTTTTTCTCCTGTTACCTTGTCTACAGTATTTAACATATAGTACAATAAATCTTTATGTGCTGGATTAGCTTGTTTTCTTTCTTTTAAAATCTCGTCAACATACTTAAAAATTAAAGATACTTTTTCTTCGCATTCTTTATTGGTTTGAAATTGAAGTTTAGCCAAAAATTCAGGCATCCAAGCTTTTTTTGCCAAAAGTGCTACGGTTTCATCTAATGTCTTCATCAAGGGAGATTCAGCGAATATAGAATTAAAATGATAATTAAATCCGCAGAGACCAATAATATCCAGAATCGTGTGACTCATCTCATCATTAAGATTTATCTCGCTTTCTAAAGTGTTGTCCCATTTATTAAATAGCTTTTCCATCGTTTCCAAAATTCTTGGAAAATATTCTTCTTGAATAACCTTTTGTTGGAATCCAGGTAAAATAATTCGAAAAAATTTACCCCAAAGAGGATCTTGTGTGTCAAAAAAAGCCAGAGCTTCCCTGAATAATTGATCCCTCAGGAACTTCATGAATGGGCCTATGTGTTTCTCAAATCTGGATTCATCACATACCTCTTTTATAAGCTCAAATGAAGAAACAAGAATAATTTTATTAGTTCCCAAGGTTAATTGGCAAATAGGTCCTAATGTCGATGATAAATCTTGAAGACCCTTTAATATATCTTTTTTAAGGTACAAATAATGGCCTATAAATGGAAGCTTAAAGCGAGGTTGAGGAATAGGGGGATTTTTTTGGCTCATAGTCTCTCTTAATTTTTTTTGAATCAAGGTGTTAAGCAACAAGAATGCAATTTTTCGAGTTTAACCAGATTTGAAGCCCACCCGTTTCCTCCCAGAAGAGAAAGCGCATTTTTAAAAATAGGGCGTAAAGGGGGATGAGGAATGCTCTCAATAGATAAAGGTTTGTCATTAGCTTGCAAGGCATAGCTCCTGCGTACATTTTTCAATTAATTTTTATATTCATTGAAAATGATTTTCTTTGCAAACTTTTTGTAATATCTAGTAGGAGGCTTTGGCCTAGAAAACCTGGTATGTTATTCTTTGAGGCGTTTAAATATCAATTTAACCTTGACAGTGTACTAGTTGCTGTCATTTTTTTGCTTGAAATTTCCCCTTTAGTCGATTAATCTAAAATACAGGTAACGAATTCGTGGAAAATCTATTCAGAACACGTCACTCAGGGCAAACATGAAATTCCCCGACAGCATGATTTATAGGCTGCATGCAATCCGAAGGATGTTTGAAAGAGATATTACTGAAGAAGCTATTAAGGCCATATTACAAGGCGGTTTGGTCATCCAAGAATATATTGACGATAAGCCTTATCCAAGTTATTTGGTCGCTGGTGAACATGAAAAACGACCTTTGCACATTGTTGTATCTGTAAACAACGATGATCAGACAACAATTGTTATTACGGCATATGTTCCCGACCTTGATGAATGGGAACCAGGTTATATGGCAAGGAGAAAAAAATGAAATGTGTAATTTGTAAACAGGGAAATACAGCGCCTGGATTAACCAGCATTACGCTGGAACGTGAAGGCATGATTCTGATCGTAACAAGAGTTCCAGCCGAAATTTGCACAAATTGCGGAGAATCCTATGTAGGAAGTGATGTTACTCATGAAATTTTAAAATTGGCAAATGCAGCCCATCGCGCTGGCGTCCAGGTAGAGATCTGCTCATTCAAGGCGGCGTAGAAGCGGGGGGCTTACCTGACACCACAATTCGGACTTGTAGACCAGGGGGCTAGTAGATTGTCAAAATTTGTGGGTAAAATCCCGGTCTTGAGTCGCCCTACGGGCTCTACCTCTTCTTATGCCCTCCCACAGCTCCTTGCGTCGCTGTGGGCTATGTAACAGACGCCCTAGATGGGCTTAGGGCTGTGCAAAACAGTTGGGAAGTATAGTTTAAATATTGAATCGAGTCTAATCTGGACTGTGGGCAGCCCTAAGCCCGTCTAGGGCGTCTCCCTCAGAACACATCACTCGGATCAAACATGAAAAAAGAGCGGACATAAAAAATATCCTAAAAAACATTCGTTACCTTAGCTAAACTCCAAGGCGGGATTTTTTGTGCGTAAATTCTTGTTGGCGGCAGGTACTATCGATACAGAAGAAAAGGTTACGATAAAATCCATACTCCATGTTCTTTGATGACATCATACATAGCATCAGGAGCAAGATCCAATTCTCCAGGCCACGCAACAGCTCCGTGATCCAGATAAACTTGAGAAAAAAGTTTCGTATCTCTCAAGGCTGAAAAAACACCTGCATTCTTGCCCGTAACAAGAGGTAAGAGGTCAATATAACCTTCCAGGCCATCAACAAATCGAACCTGTAAACGATAGTTCTCTAATGTTTTTACTTTGCATACTCTCCAAGGAACAGAAGGAATCAATCCAAGGGTTTTATTTTCTTTGGTTTCTGCATTTTTTCGCATAAGGCCCAGTCCTCCAATAGTTCTGCTCTTTATTGTGCTGGTATAAGCTAATTATTTCCAGTCTTTTCGCTAATTTGTTCTGATTCCCTGTGCCCTGAAATGTCAAGTCCACTCGCAAAACTAACTTCCCAAGAAAAAATAGGAACTGAGTTTCTTCATTTCACTCTCAATCTTGTCTAAGTAATTGAAGAGATAACTCCTCCGTCTATATTAATAGCAGCGCCCGTCACTGCAGATGCTAAGGGGCTGCAAACAAAAACGACCTGTGTCGCAACTTCCGTGGCTGTTACTAATCGTCGGATCAAAGGAATTGGGTTTGTGGTATTAATATATGCTTTCTCAAGCTCTTCAGCAGATTTGCCTGTTTTCTTAACAAGTTGCTCCAAAGAAGCATCTACGCTTTCTGTACGGATGCTGCCAAGCAGAAGGGAATTAACTGTTATCCCTGTGCCGGCAGTGACCTCTGCAAGTCCTCTTGCAATGGCAAGTTGTGCTGCTTTTGTTGCGGCGTAATGGATAAGACCAACAGAAACATTAATAGCTCTATGACTAGAAATAAAAACAATCCGTCCCCAATTACTCTTTCTCATCTGCGACAAATAGTACTGGGAAAGACGCACGCCGCTTAATACATTGATCTCAAAAATTTTAAGCCAATCTTCGTCAGTAAGACTTTCAAAATATTTTTGCTCGTGAATTCCTAAGTTATTAATTAAAATATCTGTCCTTGGAACACTTTTCACAATATCTTGGATGCCGGTTTTGTCTGAAAGATCAGCTATAGCACTGTATAGTTTCACGTTAACCAAATTCTCTATTTTTATGAATATTTTTTTCTAAAACAACCATAAACTCGACTTTGTACAACATTAGGGGGGAAAGGCAGGACCGCCGGGTGCTGAATGGCACCGACGTCCCTGCCTTTTACCCCTTAATGTTTTACAAGATTTATAACATCGAATTCTCAAGCATTTTATTAAGGGCATTTTGAATTGCTTGAATATACCCTTTGTACCCAAATTGCAAATCTTCAGATGTTAGTTCATATTCAATATCTGCTGCAACTCCTAGGTTTTCAATCGGACTGCTATCACGTCGTTCAGCAATCGATCCCGTATAGCGGAAATAGTTAATTCCAAGCTGATTGGGGAATTCTTGCTGGAGGACATATCCGCCAGCTCCTGCGGTCTTTGTGCCAAAAAGGACAGCCCTTTGATTGTCTTGAAAAATAGCAGGGCAAAAGTCAGCCGCCGAAATGTCTAGGCTATTGATCAACATCAAAATAGGTTTGTCGTAATGACCATAAGGGCTGGGATTGATATGGTCGGATCCATATAAGTAGCACGGTTCGGTAATTGTTCTTCCTGCATTCCATTCATTCACAATAAAACGGCAAAATTCCAAAAGAAACCGGGAAACTTGATAGGTAACGACAGTCCCTTTTAAAGTCGGCCCAAGAAGGGTTTTGGCCTCATCATCCGTTTGAACCTTTTCTAAAATGGAAATTAATTGCAAAGCGTCTGCCACTTCTTTTTGCGAAATGGCCATACGATGTTTTGGACAGGCTAATGGCTGATTCGTCAATAAGGAAGCTAAGGCATTCAAATAAAATACAAAACCCCCGGGATTATTGATTTGATCGATAACCAACGCTTCACTTCTCTCTTGAAAAAAGTTGATGATTTTAGCGCACTCGCAAACCATGGTTTCGTCGCCTAAATACGAAGGAATGCGCAGGTATCCGATCAACTTTTTATTTGGAGTTTCAAAAAGATAAGCGTAAAAGGGATTATCTTCTCCGGCCTGCCACCATATTTTACCTAATGGAGGAATTAAACTTTTTTTAGCCCCTAATGGCTTTGATTCCTCATCTTCTTTCGGTTCAATCTTAATCAATTCCTCATATAAGGGAGATAGCATAGGTTTATTAAAAAACTGGTTAGCGCTTAGCAAGGGGAGATTTTGAGGGATGCTTCTGGCCGCCATCCGTGGAGGCTGGATGTTTTCAGATGTGTAGTTCCACATAAGCTGATAAGAATCAATCCGTTCAGATCTTGAAGGCTTTACACTTATCATAACGGGGCCTTTCGGGATTTCATGGCCTAATGATCCCAGCCGGCGGGTCAAGAAGATCTCTGCAAATGCCCGATCAGTGTTTTCATTTGTATGGCCGACTTCTTTTTCCTGAAGTTCCCGTATCACCTGGCAGGTCGGGCGGCCGTCAAAGAAGACCAACTCATCTCCCTCATTAATGGGAAATACGGAAGGCGATAACTTGGTACGATCGATGTAATTAAAGTAATATTTCCCCTTTGCTCCCTGGACTCGGAAAGGCAGAATGGCGGATTCGGTGGAATGAAATACAACATTGACATGATAGTCGCGAGTAGATTTAAAAAAATCTCGGACGATTAGCTGATAATCTTTGAATGTCTTTTTTTCATTATTTAAAACTTTATCTTTTGCGTTTTGAATTTCCTGGTTTAAATCCCATTTACAGTATTTATTTTTCCATTCTCCCGGCGCATAATGAAATTGAAAAATAGTGTGAATGAAATCCAAATTTTTTAACATGCTCTCTTGAACTTCATCGGCCTTGATTATCCCAACCGAAAGAATAGATGTTAGGGCGATCCAATAAATGCAGGCAAAATGTTTCATGTTTCCCTTTGTTTTCAGATCATTTGAAGGGCTTTGTCAAGATCCTCGATTAAATCTTCCGCTTCTTCAATGCCAATAGAAAAGCGCACCAATCCATCTGAGATGCCAAGCTTTTGTCTTTCATTTGACGGAATAGAGGCATGTGTCATGGTTGAGGGATGGCAAACCAACGATTCCACACCGCCCAAACTTTCAGCTAAAAAAAATAAGGAAAATGATGAGATGAGCTGCCTTGTCTTTTCGATGCTTAAGTCAAATTCTGCGGAAAGCATACCGCTAAATCCGGACATTTGATTCTTTGCTACTTTATGGTTGCGATGGCTGGGAAGACCGGGATAATAAACTTTTTTTACTTTTGGATGCTTTTCCAAATAGTTGGCAATAGCCAAGGCATTCCGTTGATGCTTTTCCATACGCACAGCCAAAGTTTTGACTCCGCGAGTGATTAACCAACAATCGAAAGGACTTGGATTTACGCCTAAGGATTTACAGGCAAAATCCAGATCCTTTTTTAACAGGGCATTGTTAGTCATGACGACTCCTCCAATGATATCTGAATGTCCCCCGATATATTTTGTTGTGCTATGCCAAACAATATCTGCGCCCCATTTAAGAGGGTTTTGGCAATAAGGGCTTGCAAAAGTGTTGTCGACAATAGTTAGAGCCCCATGCTTTTTTGCAATTTTGGCCATCGCTTCGATATCAAAGACTTCTAGCAGCGGATTTGTGGGGGTTTCAAAAAACAGCCATTTTGGGTTGTCGGCAAAAGCTTGGTCAAGTTCATCGATTGTAGCTGGATTGATCGTTTGGAACTTGATGCCAAAGCGATTGAAGACTTGGTTGAAAAGGCGATACGAGCCTCCATAAATTCCATTGATAGCCAAGACCTTATCTCCTTGGGAAAGTGTGCTTATAAGGGCCGTAAGGGCTCCGAGGCCTGCAGAAAATACCGTGGCGTAGTCGGCTTCTTCCAAGGAAGCCAAAAGTTTTTCTAGAAGGGTAAAATTAGGATTACTCGCCCGCGTATAGGTATAGTCGCCTTCGCCGGGAGCGTGTTGAAGATAGGTGGAGGTCATATAAATCGGGGGCATGATAGCGCCCGTAACTAGATCGGGTTCACTTCCTACATGAATAGCTTTTGTAGCAAATTTCATAACGGCTTTCCTTATAGACTATAATAGCAAGTAAACAATATCACTCTTTTCTGCCATTGGGTAAATCAGGGTCTTTCATCCTTTTCTCTAGGATGACATCTGCATGTTTATCGAG